>Ga0307442_1000001_pt1 | contig 114039 bp, 107 predicted proteins | sample SalMarWE160430MG_FD_202143 | JGI IMG/M metagenome (GOLD analysis project Ga0307442, IMG submission 202143) | Salt marsh sediment microbial communities from the Plum Island Ecosystem LTER, Massachusetts, United States - WE1604-30 | ecosystem: Environmental > Aquatic > Marine > Intertidal zone >...
AGTAGAACCTACAATTGTCAAGATTCAAGCCATCAAGAGCTCATCAGAAGCCGCTAGCATGATTCTCAGAATCGACGATGTCATCGCAGGCGCCAAATCTGCCGGACCCCCAGGTGGAATGCCTCCAGGAGGAATGGGCGGTGGAATGCCGGGGATGGGAGGCATGGGCGGTATGGGTGGTATGGGCGGTTATCCAGGCATGGATTACTAAGCTTTTATACAATTTTTATTTATTTTTTCTTTCTATTTTTCTTTTAATTTTTTAGAGATATTTTGGCAGAGTCCACATCCAACAATATCAATTCCATTAATTACCCATTTGAGTTCTTCTTTAACATGTTCAGAATTAACGGATTTACACAAAAAAGTCAAGTCCACTCTTACTTCTATTAATAATGCTATCAATTCATCGAGGGTTTCGTATTTTTGGGGTTCTTTCCTTTCATATTTTGGAGTATTTTCAGTTATTTATTTAAAAGCCAAGAGGATTTAGAATATCTGTAATTTCTTCTGAAGTTGATCAATCAGATTTCATCTACACCATCATAATTCAAAAAATAAACAGAAAAAAGAGAGATTAATTAAATCTCTAAAATTCCATCCCAAGCTTTCCTTTCTTTTTCGAATAACGCATTAGCGATTTTGATTTCATTTCCTAATACAAGAGTAGATCTGTTGTTCTTTTCATAAGTAGGCCAATTTGGGATTCCATCATGATTTGGATTACCATTACGCGCAAAAGATAGCCAAGCGTCCATCATGTTTTCACATAAAGTATCCGTATTAGTTGCATTACCCACTAAAGCTTTCATCCCGGGGTCTTTGAATGTATTAAATACAAATGGAAGTTCAAGAGCATGACAAGAACCAAACATGCCATCAAATATAGAGGTTTCCCAAGTAAATAGGTAATTATAAGTATGTGGCTGATTCTTGGATTGTGCTTCAAGTATTTGTAAAGTTGCCACCCGAAACATCAGATCGGTCGCGATGGCATCCAACAATTCTTTGGGTTCATTTGACAAAATCCCTTCTCGTGCTTCTTTATAGGTTTTAATGATCTTTTGAGCGTTATCAGAATTTATTCCCATTGATGCTAAGTAAAAAATGGTGGCTTTTTCATCGTTTATTTTGCGTAAATTTGGATCCAAAGAAGTAAATAGCTTGGCTTCATGCATGTTGGTTCCCATTAATAAATCAATATCTTTACATTTTCCCTCTTTCATCATGACTAAAGGATGTATTGGGAACGTGTCACCATCTATTATAGGCCTGAAGATTAGACCTCCTTGTTTTGTAATCTCATTTTGAGCTTTTATAATCTCTTCAGGAGGTACTTTACGTAATGCATCAATATCCCCACTTTTAATCCCTAAAGCACGCATTAACAATTTTGTGGTCTTTTTTGGTACTTTGGGGTCGATAAGAGGCATGCTTTCTGCAATAACCCGGCGAAAAAGTCCCTTCGCAGCGGGCATGGCTGTTAAAGCTATAACAGAATAAGCGCCAGCAGATTCTCCAAAAATAGTAACATTATCTGGATCTCCTCCAAATTTAGCAATATTATCATTCACCCATTTTAATGCTAAAACTTGATCTAATTGTCCAGCATTTGCCGTGATTCCAGGAATAAAAAGATAACCAAAAGCACCCAATCGATAATTTATTGTTACAATCACAACATCACCTCGTTTGGCTAAGTTAGAACCATCATAGGCAGGAGATCGACTTCCACCAAATAAATATCCCCCACCATGAATCCAGAACATTACTGGCCTTTTCTTATTATCAATACCAGGAGTCCAAATATTAAGCGTTAAGCAATCTTCACTTTCAGGCTGAAGCTTTCCGGTTATTTCTTCCAGAGCTGTATATCCTTGAATTGCACAAGGTCCGAATTCTGTAGTTTCTAACTCGCCATTCCAAGGTTTTTTAGCTTGTGGAGGGCTAAATCTTAGATTACCAACAGGAGGCTCAGCATAAGGAATTCCTTTGAAAATGTGTAAATCATTTTCAGTGTATCCATTTACTTTTCCACATTTTACTTCTACAACTGTCATAATTATATGTAAGACAATCTTAAATATAAAAAAACGGAATTATCCGTATAAAGTTATATTCCATATAAAGGAAATTGAGGTTACCATTTTGAGAAGAAGAATGGGATTTTTCAAGTTATTCAAGCGAAAAAGCGGAATTTCGTAGAGAAAATTACATTTAAATAGAAATTCGTTCATTGATTTATTAGGAATTTTGGATCATGAATAATTTCAAAAGACAAATTCAAAAGAAGTGGCAACGGATGATATAACCTTGTTGAATTCTAATAATACTTTTAAGGTTCTTTTGCTAGGTGATGATAACGTTGAAAAAGCCAGCTTTATGAAGAGATGTAGTTATAATATCTTCAATCCTTCTGAAAGGTTGACGATTGGAGTAGAATTTTATGTAAAAACGATTGAATCCCATGGAAAGAAAATAGAGCTCCAAATCTGGGATATTGGTGGGGATGAACGATTTAGGTTTCTGCTTCCAACATATTGTCTCGGAGCAAATGCAGCTCTCTTGGTTCATGATGTTTCTAACCCCCATAACCTTGATCATATAAGTGAATGGACGAATATTATACGTCAGCAGGGGGGATTTATTCCTATTGGTTTGGTGAGCATGAGCATACATGAGGAAATCGACAGAAGTACCATGCGTGAGGTAATGCTTAACCTAATTAAAAGATTCGAGTTAAATTTTTACGTTGAAGCTTCTGCCAACACAGAGCAAAATTTAGAGAAAATATTCCAGATCTTGATAGACAATTTATTAAAAAAGCTAAGCGTGCCCATTACAGTCGAAAAATCTGTTAAGAATTCTCCACATGGGATATGCGATGAAAGAGATTTCTCTAAAATACGTTTAAAAGATAAGAATCACGTCAAGAAGGCTATAAAAACACGTTTCTACGGATTAATAAAGAAAATAAAGAGAAATTTATCTTTCGAAGAGAAATAATTAATAAATCATTATTGTTGAGATCTTATGTTAATGAATGCATCGCAAAAGGAAAATAAACAAATATCATTTCGATCTTAGAATTAAAACATAAAAATTGCTCCATTTTTACATCTCCATTGCATGCAAACCCACAACTATAATAATATTCTAAATGCATGCTAACTAAATAAGTGTCATTTAATGCAATAGTAGAAGAATTACTGGGAGCCAAGGGGATTTGAGTAAAATTTAGATACCAATTGCCCTCCCAATTTGATGTATATGTCTTACTGTGATAATCCCAACATCGATCAGCAGCAAATATCTCTGTTTGGTTTGAATACTCTGCTTTAATAATATTATTATTGTTGTATGTGAGATATATTAAAGATTCATTAGTAACTTCCACTGAGTAAATAAAATAATAACGATCCCATGGAAAGAAATGAAAAATTTTCTTTTCTCCATCGATATTCAGCTTTAAGGACTCGATGAATTCTCTATCAATATTTTTATAATCATAATTAGAAGTATTTAATAGACCTTCCCCCCAGGAATCTCGATATGTGCAATAGTTATTATATTCAAATAATTCACTCTCTTCGATAATAGTCTCAACATTTTGAACGGTTCCTTTATAATTTATCTCATAATAGATTCCTGATAACGCTATAATATTGTTAATATTTAATAAGATTGGTACAATTACTCCAACTGTTATTACTACTACTATTATGACAGATGTATATAATAATTTTTTTCTAATATTCCCTCACTTCCCTTCTTAATATAGTAATAATAGATAAGTTTTGACTTTCTCTTCAACGGTGGAACATTCTTCAATTGATACCAAGAATTTTTTTGTTCATTTTTTCGTCTTCTTTTTTTATAGTCTAATCTTAGAAAAATTTAGGATAACCACGTTTATATTTTTAATGTTGATCATAATATCTTGAGCAACTTAATTTTTCCATAAAATTTTCATTGAAATCAAACGCTGAATTTACCATTCTATACGAAGCTAATTATTGCGAGAGAAAAACAAAATAAAAAAAAAGTAAATTCAGGAACACAACCCCTAATCCTTTCAATCTCGAAACTTAACTATTTCCTCTACTACTCACACAAACCCGATTCACTCTAAGTGAGGTATTCTAAGCTTGAATATAATAGACCTTCGCACCTAAGTTTTTATTTGTATATATCTTTTATTACGAAATTTCCATAATTCACTCAGAAAAAGTAGAGCACATGTAAAGACCACATTCAGTAATAGGAATAACAGTATACTATGTAGAAATATCTCTTCTAGAAAAGCATTTGATAAACCAAATTCTGATTCCAATAAGCCACCTTCAATATAAAATCCAAATACAGATATCGAATAATATTGATAAGGAGGCCACACGGGAAGCAATTCATCGATATGCCAAGTCACCACGAAAGGATAAGATAAGGGCAGAAATATCGAATAATCCCCATAAGAACGCGGAATAGAAAAGACTATGGTAGTCGAAAGTATGGAAATTAGTCCAACTATACATAACTGGATTATTATTCTAATTAATAACCGATACGGATATTTATAGCCTTTGAACCAACGACTAGACCTAATCCAGAGTATCGTGCCCAAGATTCCGCTCAAAAACATCGAATCACCACACCCACTATTTAATTTAGATAATACTAGCCTATGTAGAAATAAATAATTTTGCTTTGCTTACTAATTAGAATAAGTCAAAATAAAAAAAAGCAAGATTCAGGAACACAACTTCTCAACTTCAATCTCGAAACAAATGTGTATCGTCAACACTCAAGACAACAATGGAATCCTGGAAATATTAATACTTAGAACCATTTCTAAATTACTTTTAAAGATATTTTTCTGCTTCAGCGATGTATTTTTCAGCTCCTTTAATTACATCAGTCTGGAGTTTATCAATAATGACTCTGGTATCATCTTCCTTTAATCCGATAATATCAATACCGTTTAATCTAACAATTTAAGGTTATCAATTTTATGATTTAGTAGAATTTTATTTTTATAGTTATGAATAATTAAGCATAACAAATACAAAATATTTAGATAAAAAATAATTTAAGAGGTGTGTTCAATGAAAGTTCTTATAGTTTATGAAACTAAATATGGTAATACCAAAATAGCTGCTGAGACAATAGGCAAAGTAATTAAGGAGGCTGGAAATGAAGTCACGGTTGTGAAAGTAGATGCTGTGGAGATGGATAACCTAAAGGATTATGGGGCAATAGTGGTAGGTTCTCCTACTTATGCTAGTAGTCAAGCTAAAAGTATTAAAAAGTTTATATCTTCTCTTTCTGTTGAAGAAAATACAAAAATAGTAGTTTTCGATACTCATTCTGGGGATGGGATAAGTACTGGGGGACCCATGAGAAGAGCTGTAAAAAAAATGGAAAAACAAATCGAAAAAAACCCCAACTTAAAGAAAATAATGGATGGATTACAGGTTGCAGTTAAAGGGTTACAGGGTCCTCTTATTGAAGGAGAACTTGAAAAATGCAAAGCATTTGCGAAAGAAATTGCTAAAAATCTTTAATTGGAGGATTATATCTATTGAAATTGGATTTTCTAATTTTTTTAGGTTTTTTTTTGTTTAATTAAATTATATCTGATTAATAATGCAATCGAATCCCTCACTTTAAAGATTAAATATAATAAAAAAATCAATCATAAATTTCAGGAATTAAAACCACAAAACTATCTCCTTCTACCCATATTTTTCCGCCGTAATTATCTAAAATGCGTTGGACAAGAAGAAAGCCTAAAAGAATTTCCTTGATTTTGCTATCCTTTTTCCTCTCCATTTTTAAGATTTCTTCTTTCCCTATATTAGAGATTGCTTTCTTATAATCAATAAACTCAATTTTAATCAATTTTTTGTCATTTTCTTGATGTCTATAGACGATTATTTTCAGTTCAATTGATGTATCTTGGTTATAGCGAATAGAGCTAAATAGTAGATTTGTGAAGATATCAACCAGGAATTCATCTGCCTTTACATAAACATCTTCACTAGGAGCTTCAAAGACTATATTGATTTTTTTATTAGTATAGCTTGAAATAATATAGTTTATCGCTTTATCAAGTTCTTCCTTCAAGTTTACATTTTTTGTTGATATAGTAATATCATTTAGCAACGTCAATTTTTGAATTATTGATAATAATTGTTTTCCATTTACATTTTGTTGCTTAATATTATTCAATATTTCTTTTCCGATCCCAGAATTTACCATGTCTGTTTGTTTACTTAATTTATCAATAGATATTTGAATGTTGTCCAATATTTTTTTAACATCAGTGACAAATAATTCTCTATAAAAATATTCTCGATCAAATTCTCTATGAAATGATTCTTCACTTTTTCGCAAGTTTTCTTTTTTTAATTCCCGTAGAACCGTATTTTTAAGTATTTCCGAAAAAAAACCCAAGAATTCAAAATTTTCCTCTTTCCACATAAAATTACTCGAAAAATTTGCAAATAATATTACTCCTTCTAATACATCATTAATTTTAATTGAATATATTACACAATTCCATATTTTTTGTGATTCAAGAAAAGTTTTGAATTTCATTGCTTCATCTGGGAGATCTTTAACCTCATTAATAAGTAATAGATCTGAATTTCTCATTTTTTCAGATAACCACGGGAAATTGACAATGAGCAAATTAGTAGGAATTTCAATTGCAGGAGGTAATATTTGAGCATGCCAAGTAATGTTTTTCTCCACAAATGTATAATCTTGGTTAAAACAAAAAAAATAGGCTCTTCTTGCATTGGTATACTCGCCAATGTCTTTGAGGGAGTCATATATAGCTCGATTAAAATCCTTGATCCCCACAAATCTGGAAATTATGCGAGCTATTATTGCTTCTAACTTTAAAATTTTTTTAAGCTCTCTTTCTGCTTTCTTTTGTTCTGAAATATCATAACAAATAACTTGGTAATATGTTTCCTTGCCAATTTTTACAAAGGAGTTCTGCAAAGTTATCCAGATCATGTTTTTATTTTTTTGAACGATTTGAATGTCTATTGGAGGAAAACACGTCTCAGTTGCTTCTTCTTTGAATCTTTTGAGGAATGTTACTAGAAAATCTTCATGAATTATGGGCAAGTTGATAAATTTTTTACCGATTAATTCTTCTCTCTCATAGCCAAAGAGGTTTTTAATAACGGGATTACAGTCGACGATAATGCCTTTAGGATTCATTAGTAAAATGCCGTAAGGAGATTCTTCGAAGAGATGGCGATATCTTATTTCAGAATCCATTAATTTTAACTCAGTTTCTATTCGCTTACTGATGTCACGAATAATGCATTGTACCAACACCTGATCACCCATTTGAACTTCATTTACAGTGATTTCGACAGGAATGATATTCCCTGATTGACTAATAATATTTAGCATTATAGGTGTTGAGTTCCCAATATTTTCAAAAATTTTTATTTTAAAGTTTGTACCCATTTCATCAATTAACAATTGACTAGCGTGTAAACCGATAAAATCTTCAGAAGGGAGTTCGAATAGGTCTTCTGCCTTTTTATTGGCATCTAGAATTATTCCTGATTTTCGATCAATGATTAATATAGTATCCTGTGCTGCTTTAAATAATGTGCTATAACGTACTTCTGCAATTTTGAGGACATCAATTGATGGTTTATAGATATCAATTTGATTGATTATCGTTTTTTGAATTTCCTTTAAATGATTTAATAATTCCTCTTTGTTTTGGTAATTTTGTTTAATAATTTCAAATTGCTCAAAAATGAAACCATTAAATTGGTTAATTATTACCTGGGGAATGTTTTCATTATAATATACTATTATAGATATTGGTAACAATCCACCTCTAATGGATTCATCTTCTAAATAGTCGAAGTAAATGGCAGCATTTGAATTTAAATGAGGAAAAGGAAGGATAAGAGATGCTCTTTCGAATTGACCTCTACCAAAAATAACTTGCGACATTGCAAAACTTTTTACTGAAATTAACTCTGCATCTACAAATGCGTCTTCAGGATGGATAGCTTCAACTTTAACGCCTAAATTTTCATCCCATCGACAAAAAATAATACCTACATCACTACTTGGGGTAAAACTCTCAACTCTTTCCGCAATTTTTAATGATAACCAATTAAATGCTGTATCAATATTTTTATTTTTAACACCACTAGTTAGAAAATACTTTAATGGTCTGTTTCCAAACCTTTTAAGACTCATCGCTTCAACTAATTCATCGATATCAGGTAAACCTAGATCAATTTTATTGAATAAAACAAGAAGTGGTAACTCGGCGAATTCGGGCTTTCCAGCAATCTCGTGTAATAATGCCCGGGCATCGGGAAATTTAATTTTATCGTGAACATCTAATACGAATATCAATCCATCTTGATCTTTCAGATAAGGTTTCCATAAATTCTTAAATTTAGATTGTCCCGGAACATCATACGTTAAAAGTGATACGTTATTTACTAATATTCTAGAAATATCTACACTTATTGTAGGAAATATCGTTTTTGACACTGATTTTCTCCGACACCTTATAATTGTTGTTTTTCCAGCAAGAAACAACCCAAAGATCAGAATTTTAGCTTCTTTTTGCTCGAATATTACTTCTTGTTCTGGAAAAGAGGTATGGAATGTATTTAAAAGCTGAACTATTTCATCAAATTTATTTTTATCTCCAGCATAAATATTGGATTTAAAATAAAATGCTTTATATACATCACTTATTTTATTAAATTCCTCAACAAATCCCTTTAATAACTCATGCGCTAATTCTGTATTTAAATTACTCTTATTATCATATACTATTGAAATCAAAAGTCGTTCTTTTTTTGTTCTTGAATATGAACTATCAATATCAAACAATAAATTTGCAGTTTTAAACGACGAAAACATATGTTTAAAGAATCCATCCTCGTACAAGTCTATTAACATGGGAATTTGCTTCAGATCATCTCTATCAACGGATTCTGGAGCTTTTGCCACAATTCTTGGTGGAAAAAACGGTTTTAAATAGCTTAATACTATAATTATCAAAAGAATACCTTAATTTGTTAATTTAAAATAACACTAATTAAATAGCAAATTTTAAATAAAAACTTAGGTGTGAAGGTCTTTTAAAAATATGTCATGAGCATGTAATATGAATTGCAGTATTCGCAATATTGAATATTCTCTCTTCTATCAAAAGAAATAATTAAAAATGAATAAAAGAATTGAAAATTAGTATTAGTGCTTTGAATCATCTAAAACCCTCTTAAACACTCTTTTATAATATTTAAGTAGTTTTACTAAAAGAAGAAACCCAATTATCGTCATAGCAAATAAGATTATCGTGCTATATGGAGTAAATGAGCAATGAGCGTAGTAGCCTAAATAACAAGGTTTACTTGCTTCGTCGGGGATTAATGTTATGAACCCTGCTGCAAGTCCACCCAGTATAAGTCCTATGACAACTACGGTGTAAAACAAGATAAATATTATTTTTATAAGTTTCACAAGATAATTTACTATTGTATTTGAATTACTTTTCACAATAATCGCCATTAAATATGTTGTGTATTTAAGCAAGAAGCCATCCTCATTTATTTCCTCGTGAGAAGTGGAGCAAAAAAAAGGATTATTTTGAATAATCGGTGATATATTATTTTATCAAAGAAATAATGAAAATAGATTGTCAATAGCTAGTTTTATCAACAATTTGGTGGAAGAATCTATAATTCATGTGGTTTCTTTTATATACTTCTTACACTTCAAGCAGAACTTAGATTTATAATCCGTAGAATTCTACATATATCTTAAAAAATACGTGAGGTGTTTAAAATTAGTTTTGATTGCCCTTGTCCAAAAAAAGGATGTATAAATCACGGAAATTGTGTGGAATGTAAAAAAAATCACTCAAGCTCTAATAGTTTGCCATTTTGCGAACGAGAGCATGGGTTATTTACCAAAGTTTTCTATCGGAAAAATTATGCCTTGGTTCAGAAACTAAAAATGGAGGGTTTTCTGTGAAAAAAGCAATTATCATATATGACACTGTTTACGGGAATACGAAGAAAGTTGCAATGTCATTAAGCCGTGGATTAGAAGCTGGTGGAACGTACGTGGACTGCATGCCGATAATGGATTGTGACCTAAATGCTTTATACAAATACGACATTATTGGAATTGGAGGCCCTACTCATTATCACGGAATAACAATCACCATGAAATCATTTCTGTCCAAGCTCAAGAATATGAATTTGGAGAAAAAGGTATATTTTGTGTTTGAGACAAAAGGAGATTTTCCATTATCAGGCTCAGCAGCAAAAAGAATAGATAGAACATTGAGAAAAATGAACATGAAGAAAATTCATCCTTTAATATCCGAGATAGTTCTCAATAAAGAAGGACCATTATTCGATTCAACTTTTAAAACCACGGAACAAATTGGTATCTTCATTTCAAATTCATTAATTCACAATCAAATTGATGAGGATCTTAATGGAAGTGAACTAAAAATCTCCAAAATTTATTTAAAACGATTAAAATGGATACTTTTAGTTGGTGGCTCTTTATTTTTCTGTATTCGTGCAATTTTCATGACCAGCACCGGTGGAGATTGTTTTGGCAGGATCAATGCTCCCTTTTCATGGTTTCTCCTTTCATCTGAGATTGCATTTTCCGGCTTTACTGTAATTATAGGAATGATTGGGCTTGCGTTGTTTTTAAAAGAAAATCAAGCAAGGATCTTAGCAGAAAGGTTAAAGATACCACAAATTATCATTTTCACAGGAATTACATCTTATAGTGTACATTTTATAAGAGTAGCGATTTGGATTGTTTTATGTGTGCTATAATATTAGATCTCCAACTTTTTTCAAGATTTTTTATTTATACAACATATCTTCTTTCCAAGTGTCGAAATAAAAAACCTTGGACATGATATCAAATAAAAGTATTTCAATCTTTTCCTTTTTTATATTTTCAGCCAGTTGAGTTAATTCTTTCATGTTGTTTGCCCATACCCAGCATAATATTAGATTTGGCAAATTACTGAATGTCCAACAGAAGAATAAGTTGGGTTCATATTTAACATTCAAGTTTTTCGCAAATTCAATTTTATCAACTGAAGGGTTTACGGTGATTTGAAATAATGCAAAAATATCGTCTGATTCTTCAGGATTAAAATTAATTGATAAATCAATAATTCCCTCTTCAATCAATCTTGTTAATCGACGGCGGATAGTATTTGAAGTGCTACTAACTTCATCAGCAATCTCTGATATTGGCTTGCGAGAATCTTTATGCAAGGATCGAATTATTTCTAAATCCAATTTATCATAGTTCATGGATTTAGATTTTGGTAATATATAAGGTATTGGAGTGTTATATTGTACATTCGAGAGGAGCCCAACTTGAGGAGATTGAATTTCGAGACATTGAGAAACAAATGACGAATAATCCTCTAATTGATGGATATTTTCAAGCATCCCTCCGATATACACGTAATTTCTACTAGACAACATTATCTGCCAAGTATTATCATGGTTACCTAATTGAGATATAACTTTATCAATTTCTTGCGAGTTGCTTTGTCCAAAAATGAATATATAAATAGCATTGACAGCATACGGTTTTAATCTCGCGGAGAATCTCTGAATAATATTTAGATCCATTAGAGTTTGTACTCTTCTATATACGGCATTTACAGATAAACCAAGATAATTTGAAATCTCACGATAAGTGAGTCTAGAGTTATTAATTAAGAGAAGTATTATTTTAAGATCCGTATCATCCATAGTAATATACAATTAAGTCGCTATTAAATTTGTTAGGATTCTCAATAAGAGTATATGTTTATATTTATCACCCATCAATTGCTAATTACAGGTGATTGATGAGGATATTCTGCGTTTTCTACTTGCTCTAACATAAATTGGGCTAAATCTGCTCGAGATGTCCGTAAGCTCACCTCTTTCCTGACTAGATAGCCAATTCTGACCTTTCCTGATTTTGGGTCATTATTAAAGGTTGTCAAGCTTGCAACTATATGGATAACCGTGATTTATTTTGGTATTAGTATTTCCAGTAGCTTTATTCTATAGAAGTATTCGATCAATAAGATTTGCTAAGTGTTATATTGATGAAATGAAAGAATGCGACGATAAATTCTTTAAAATCTTGAGGAAAAGTGAAAAATCTCAATATAACGAATAAACCTATTAATGCCGATTTTTTCGAATAAAATTCGTAATAAATTTGCTAAAAGAGTATTCAATTTTAACAGAACTTGTTATTAGTTTTGAGCTTTTTTAAAATTTATGATAAATCAGGCTTGAGGTCTAAATTCTGCCTATTTAAGAACTTTTTGTAATCCGAACGTAAAAGATAAAGCAAACTTTTATATTATATAAAATTTCTTCAATAACGCATTAATTTTTGCGTCACTAAATACTCTAAGAAGGCTATAAATTGGAACTTATAATTTTTAGATCAAGGATTAATAATTAATATATTCTTTTTAAACATCAGATAAAAGCTCTTTTAAATCGTAGTGGTTCGTAAGGAATAAATAAGTAAGAGGTAGATATAGATGGCATCATGGTTTGATTTTTTACTAAATGCTTTAATCGTAGCTATAATCGTAATTTTAATTTTGATTTTGTATCGTCTTGTCATGTTTCTAGTCCGAAGAGGGACCAAAAAGCAAAAATTACCCATTGAAGCAATGAATGGGATAAAAATCACCGTGCGTTTAATCACAGTGTTATTAATCGCAATTGCTTTGTTTACATTTATTCCAGGTTCGTCTTCGCTTCTACTTTCTATCTCATCAATCACGGGGCTCATAATAGGTTTTGCTTCGACTCAAGTAGTTAGTCAATTTATCGCAGGGATTTATCTCCTTTTTGCAAGGCCTTTCAAAGTTAATGATTTAATTAACATAAACAACTTAGACGGTTTAGTTATAGAGATTGGACTCAATTTTACAACGCTTCAAAAATTCAGTGGGACAATAGTAAAGGTACCTAATAAAACGATTTTGGATGCTGATGTTCACAAATACACTGTTATGTTAACCCCAGATATTACAAAAGATATTGGATCAAGAATCGATGCTCAGAGTATAGAATTAAATATAGAAGAACTTTCCAAAGTGGAAAAGAAAAAAACTAAGGAAAAAAAACAAAAGAAATTAGGATTAGACACTTTGAAAGGTTTAATTATGAACTCTGAAATAGTTAGATATACTTTCGAGATTGCGGTTGATTTAGATCAATTACCTGAAAAAGTAATTAGTGCGGTGAATGTAGTTTGCGATAAGCACAGAAGAATTTATCGCTATAGACCTCAATTCATTATAACTTACATATACTGGCGTGTTCATATCCGATTCAAGATTTATTGTCACAACCCATATGTTATAATTAAAAACCAATCGCACTTTATTCAAGATTTAATGACAGCAATTTACGGAGGTGGATAAAATGTTTTACATATTATTTCAGGGGTCAGGATCTAATCCACTAGATCAACTCTTAGGCATTTTAGGCTATTTTAATTTAGCAGGATGGAAAATTCCAATCATAGGGTTAATTATTCTTGTTGGAAGCATTGCTATTATTTTAATCGTTTACAAATTTGTTTTTAAAGCTTTAAACAGAAGAATAACTTTACAAGGATCTACTCCAGATGTGTATAACGGTTTAAAATTCGTCATCCGATTAATTGTAGGAATTATAATTATTATATTAGTAATGAATTTCCTTAATGTTCAGTCTAGTTATTTATTAATAATAACAGGTATTGTAGTAAGTGCAATCACATTTGCTTCAATGAATGCTATTACTAACTTTATAGCGGGAGTTTGGATTTTGACCGTCCGACCTTTTACTGTTGGTGATTATATTAGCATAAACGGCACGGATGGTATTGTTACCGAAATTTCTCTTAATTATACAAAATTGAAAAGTATCGATGAATCAATTTTTCTTATACCAAATATTAATTGCATTAATACCAATATTATTAATCATTCTGTATCTAAAAATTGGTTAGATCAATACATAAAGCGTTTGGAGCAAACCCAAAACGAACTTGAAGTTTTGCTAGAAGAAGAGGAGAAAAGTCGATTTAATATATTACATGAAATAAGGGAAGAGTTAACAGTAGTGCGTGAAACATTAGGAATGATGGAAGATGCAGAACAAAATTTTTTTATAATGGAGGGAGAAGAACAAAAAGGAAAAATTTCTTACTCAAAATATGTACATAAAAATAAAATAGTCAGGTATGTTTTGGAATTAAATTTAGATAAAAGAGTGAATCGTAATAAACGCTTACTTGACGAGATTTGCCAAAAATGGACAAGTAAGTTTTTAATAAAACCCCAATGGCAATTATATGGTGCGGATTTTTATGTTTATTACCGTTTCATATTATTAACTCCAGATCCCCAGTTTTTAATCCGTTATCAGTCAGACTTTATCAAGGACATATATAAAGCAGTTTACACGGAAAGGAAATAAAGTCTCGTTCTTAAAACTTAATCTAATAATAGGATCCTATGAGCTCCCCAAAAAAATGTATTTCTTATATTTTAATAATTTTTGGTATTTGAGAGTCTTAAGACTCAGTAAGTTATTATTCTTTGTTATCGGATATTGCTAAGATTTTTCAAATCTATATTGTTATAATTTCTAAATGAATGCAGAATAAAGTTGATTTAAATTGCGGATAGATTTCCACTGTCATATTTTTCAGAAACAAATGAGAAGAGAAGCAATAGGCATTATTAGACAATTTGAGGGTTATGGTTTTTATGAAAGAATGATGGATAAAATTCAAGAGATAGAGACCATAGAAACAGGCGATATCATACAAAGAACGCTTTATCATGTGAAAAAGGCAGGGATAGATAAAGTCGTGCTTCTTCCAGTTAACATGAAGGAAAATGAAATGGTGAAAAATTGGCAAAAAGAGGCTCCCAATGTCTTTATCCCTTTTTATAATCCTCCTGAAAAAGAAGATAATGAAGTTGACATTAAGGAGGTTATTGAGAAAGCGATTAAGGAGGATCACTACAAGGGTTTTAAGATCATGTTATCATTTCGAGAGAAAAAGTTGAATGATGAGATATTATATCCAACTTTAGAGATCGCTGAGAAATATAAGGTGCCAATACTAATGCATAGTGGTTACCCGCCTCCCGGAACAAAAAAGAGCGTGCTAACTTACTCCAATCCAGTCGTCATTGATGAGTTTATAAACTCTTTTCCAAAAGCCAATATAATTATTGCTCACATGGGTTTTCCTTGGACGGATGTTGCAATCGCACTCGCGACGCAGTATCCTAATGTATTCTTGGATATAAGCAACATGGCATACATGATGCCAAAACATTTAGAAGAGCTCTTACTTCAAGCAAAAGAAATCATTGGGACAAGGAAAATTCTATTTGGATCAGATGGATCTCTCCCCGAAATGATTGAAATTGCTGTAAATTATTTTAATAATGCAGAATTTCTAACTCAACAAGATCTAGAGAATATAATGGGCAAAAATGCTCAAAAATTACTAAGAATTTAAAAAAAAAATTGAAAATCCAGATTAGTCTTTTTTCTTTCTTTTCTTAATCGTTTCTTGAAACTCGATTAGCATCCCGAAGGTTTCCTCAGTATCAAAATAAGCAACATTTTGTCTCCAATATAATCCAGAATGGATGATTTCAAATCCAGCATCTATGAATTTCTTGATATAAGAATCCAAATCAGTAACAAAATAACTAATATGATGGAAACCTTCCCTGCCGGCATCCAGAAACTCTTGATATATGCTATCACCTTTTTCATGTTCAATAAGCTCTAATTGGATGTTTCCTAATCTACTTAATGCGATTCTTTGAGAAATGATTGATTTTTTTCCACGATACTGAATTTCGAGATCTTTATGTTCAGACACGTTAAATTTAGGAATATTATATATTTTCTCCATAATTTCTGCTTGTTTGTCAATATCTTTAAAGACAAAACCATATTGATCTATCTTTAATTGATTTAAATCTACTTTTAGAGGTTTTTTCATGTGTTCTTCTTCAACTTCAAGATATTTAAAATTTATATTTCTTAAGATTAGGTTAAATTATCACTCAATCTTTACTAAAACAATCAATGAAGAGTTGGATATCATTATTCCTACTATTATTAGACAACAAAAATAGCACAACCTCCTAATACAAGTCGAATCATTAATACCCAAAAAAAAGGGGTAACATAAATATCAGAGATTATTGTATTTATTAGTTTATTACTTAATGCTCAATGTAAAAAAAAGGTGAAAATTATGAAATTTATAGATCTCTCAATTCCCATTATTAATCCAGATGAACTCCTCTTCGATCCCCCTCTTACTCAACCTCATATTGAATATGGGAATCATGAACGAGGTGCGGAAGAAATGGGATTTGTGTTTCCTAAATTAAATCCAAGGGAACATTTACCAGATGGAAAGGGTTGGGCTACGGAAACTCTTACCTTAGGCACGCATAGTGGGACGCACATGGATGCACCTTGGCATTTTGCACCTATTCAAGATAAATTGATTGGAGAACGGAAAGCCCAAACTATTGATGAATTTCCTTTAGAATGGGGGATTGGTCCTCTCATTGTTTTGGATTGTACTGATTATGAGGAAGGTTATGTAATGACTTCCGAAGATGTGGATGGCAAATTAGCCGATATTGGTCATGTCTTGAAAGAAGGAGAAATTCTCTGTGTCCATACTAACGCTCCTAAATTTTATGGGACTCGAGATTATATTAACATAGGTGTAGGTGTTGGTAAAGATGCAACCATACACATTATCCAGCAAGGAGTTCACGTGGTCGGAATTGATGCGTGGTCGTGGGATGCTCCTTTTACGTTAACAGCGAAAAAATGGAAACAGTCCTTGAAAGCGAAAAATCCAGATGCATCACTCATTTGGGAGGGGCATTTTGCTGGAATCGAGTTAGGTTATTTTCAAATGGAGAAGATGGTGAATCTAGATAAGGTTCCTCCCGTTGGTGCTACGATTTACTGTTTTCCTGTAAAAATCGCGAGAGCTAGCGCTGGTTGGGTTAGAGCAGTTGCTACAATTCCAGACTAAAAAAAAAATAGAAATAAAAATGTTTTATTCTTCTTTAAAGATTTTTTCAACTAATTCTTTATCTCCTTGGAAATAGCTTAAAGCGCCACTCCAATCTTTTAGAACATCAGAATATTTTGATTCAAATTTATCGACAAATTCCTCCAAGTAGGTCCTGACATCAGATGAATGTTGTCCTTTCATGAACAGAGCCCCGAATATTCTTTCTCTATATTCTATAAGAATTCTTATGTCTCCATGATCAATTGTTTTCAGTAAATCTTGAGATCTCGTGGTTTCTTTTATGAAGGAAGTTATTGCTGAAAACATTCCCGATATCAAACCGGGATCTTGGTCATAAGCTTCTATGAAACTATAATCAAAAATGCCTCTTCCATCATCATAAATGACGTATAGTGCTTGTTTTTCAATCCGTTCATATTTAAAGCTGAACTCCGGTTCATAGATATCAATTAGTCCATTGTTGTACAAATATTTTAGTGTAAAGTAAAATCGTTGTTTTTCCTTATCATCGGCAGGAACTAATTCACTTAGTAATTTATTTTTGTCAAGAGTGATCAGAAATGTTTTAATTTCATCCCTTTCTTTTTCTATATCTTCTGCAGTCAGTTCTTCTCCTTTAGTAATCAGATATAGTTTATCTCCTTTCATATATTCATCAAAATGCATGAATTCATCTATGTTAGAAAAGATAGTTCTTTCAAAAGTACTCTCATCTAAGGCCACATTTTTCGTCTTGAATTTTTTCCTCATATATGAAATAATTAAGCTCCAAATTATGATATTAAATATATATCGGGTATATATGTAAGGTATGGAAAGAAATCCTAACAGACCACTTAGATCGGCATTTAATCCCGCTGTTCGAAGAGTATAGAAATCAAATCCAAAGACTGATGTGTAGCTGGTTTGACCTGTAATCCAATAAGTATCTGGTGTGAAATTTATTAACGCATTTGCTCCTAAAAATATGAAAAAAACTGAAAATCCAATTAAGATTATGAGGGAAGTTGCGTACCCCAAAAATTTGCTTCGTATTTTCTTTAACGCAAAAAATATTGATAAAACAGCCAATAAAATTGGTGTAATAACAAGAGCGATGAAATTAAATATGTTCATTAAGTCAAAACCATATGCGTAAATCAAAGTTTGAGATTGATCAAATCTCGCTGATTGAACAATATTCTCAGCATTAGGAAAGAAGTTTACAAAAACTGGACTAAATACAAAGATATTAATTAGTAGATATGCGACTATCGCCAGAATACTGTAGGTTACTATATATACAACATTTCTCGTAGAGATTGATTTCATTTTTTCTTTTCTATATTTCCACCATTGAATAATTTTCAGGAAGATTAAAAGCGAAATTGGCTCAAAGAATTTTAAGAATAATATGAATATCACTGAAGCCATGAGGAAATATGCAAAAAAGTAAATTACAATTGGCATCGAGTCCAAATATTGAGCGACAAATAACACTATGGAAAGGATGGAAATAGGAGCGCCTACTGAGTACAAACTTTTATATGTTTGATTTCTAATTGTTTCACCAAAAGTTCGGCCTTTTAAGGCAATTTTGGAGCTGTATAATATTTCGATACTAAAAATAAATGTCGCTAGATATACAAACAATATTTCTAAAAACCAGCCTAAAGCAGTTTCACCGGTGGTTAAAGAGACGGTTTCCAAATTAGAAACGGTGAGGATTACCTGCAGGAGATAAAGTGATATTGGTAGTAGAACAATCAGTAATTTTAAAATCTCCTTTTCTCTTGTCCAATCGCCTTTCATGATGCCTTGTCGAATGAGTTCTCTAGGGCTCTCGTTTAATTGATATGTTAATAAACCTAAATTATCTCGTGTTGAACCCTCTTCTTTTCTTAATCTTCTCCAAACATGTATTATCGAGATTAATGGTGCCACAAAGAAGATAAAAGGCAAGTTTATTAACGGATACGTTGCAAATAATGTAATCAATGATCCAAAGTGTGCAGCGATATATCCGATCCCTAATCCCAGATCACCTCCAGTTAATTCAATTGGAGTTGCAGTAAGTTGAAATATTACTGGCAAAACCCAATAGACTAGATAAAAAACGATAATTCCTAATAAAAAACGGAAATATAATTTTCCAATGAATCTTTTCTTGAGGAAAAAGTAAGGGATTGAAAGAATGACAATTGGGAGAATATTATATAAAATCGTTAGAAAAATTTCTATTGCACTCAAAATGATTACCTCTTATATTTAAAAAAACCTTATATTTTTAAGATGTATTAAGCAATTTTAAATATATTAGTTTAGGTATTATTACCTTAGTTAAGAATGAATATCATGAAACCTAAATCCAAGTTGGGAATAGTTACGGATGATGCTTTTGGTTTAATGCATGAGCCTCCCTATCCGAAACCAAGTTTTATATCATTTGAAAACCCGTCTAGAATTTCACATGTAGTTACATATTTAAAAAACCAGAGCATTTTTGAAAATGAACAAGTTGTGAGATTAGAACCTATAGAAATTGCTGAATCGGATCTATATTTAGCACATTCTCGTTATCATGTTGATTCTATTAAAAGGATTTCATCCCTTGGAGGAGGTTTATTAGAAGAGGAGGTGTTTGTAGCCGAGGATACCTTCACGTTAGCGAAAATGGCAGTTGGAGGAGCGATTCAAGCGATATTATCAGTTATTAGTGGTGAAATAAATCAATCTTTTGCGTTGATTCGTCCCCCAGGTCATCATGCACTTCGAGAGAAATCATCTGGTCTCTGTATTTTTAACAATATAGCAAATGCGATTTATTATGTAAGAAAATACATGAATTATCAAGCAAAAATCGCGATTGTAGATATAGACGATCATTTTGGAGATGGTTTAGCGAGATATTTCTATGAAGATCCCAATGTATTATATTTCTCAATACATGAATATGATTATGATATGGGAGATATAGGGTTGATTGATGAATTAGGTTCAAATGAAGGATTAGGAAAGAATGTTAATTTTCCTGTTCCCCCTGGAATCGTAAACCAAGACTTTCTAAAACTTTTTGAGATTATTAAGCCCATTTTGACAGAATTTCAACCAAGTATAATTATCGTAGCTGCAGGATTTGATATGTATTTTGCAGATCCTATTGGAAACTGCCAGCTAACTAGTATTACATATCATCAATTTGCCAAGAGCTTGTTAAAATTGAGTGAAAAAATATGTGAAGGGAAATTAGCATTTATTCTAGAAGGAGGATATAGTATTATTGGTTTAAAATATTGCGTACTTGCCATAATTAAGGCGTTATTAGATGAAACATATAATCCTCCTGAATTTGAAAATGTATCTCTTCCAAATAAAGTCAGTAATGAAGTCGACCAAATAAAAAAGATGTTATTAAAACTGTTAACTCCATACTGGAGAGGTCTTTAAGACCAAGTTCAACGTTTAAAATTACAAATGAAAAAAAATTTTAAATTAACTTAGAAAGACGGAGTGCAAATGTTTGGATGGAGAATAAAGTATCTCTTGGTCCTACTTGAGGATTAATGTAACAAATAAGTGCTCCATCTCCACCGATGGGAATTGGTGCGATAATTACATGTCCTTTACCAGTAATATTTGTTCCGATTTTTCTTTCTTCGGTATTTTCCACAAGCATGTATTTAATTCCTTGAATCGTTATACTGGACATTCCTTTCTGACCTAATGCTAATTTAGTTTGAAGTAATTCATTAATGGTGCTTAAATCTCCAGAAATATCCCAGTTTTCTGTTTGTGTTATTAAAGATCCTGATTGGTTTACGATCGCTACACCAAAAACATTCTGTTCCTCATTTAATAATTCATCAATAATTGCTTCTATTTCAGCAGTCATTTTATTCAATTTGTTTTATTCTAAAATTTTTATACAATAAGTATAATTTAAATCTACTCATAAAATCGATTTTTGAATTTAGGTTAAATTTAACAATATAAATTAATATATTATGATAATAGACACTATTTATTTTAAACAAAAAATTAAAAATTGGTGAAACAAATGTTCAGGCTTTGGAAAAAGGCAATCTTAATGACATTGCGCGAAAAAAAAATGTTTTCAGTTTTCATACTTATTTACACCTCATTAATCTTTCTCACCAGTCTTTTCATGCAGTTAGCTTTTACGGGAAACCTTGGAGGAATTGCTGGTTTCTTTGTTTTAATCTTTTTTGGTGTTAGTTTACTTCTTTCGTTGTTGTATGCTTGGATAATTGTAGCAAGAAATCGAAGAACTTGGGCTACATTAAAATGCATTGGTTATACAAATTCGGACATCAACTCTTTGGTCACGGGGAAAATTTTTTTTACAACATTCTTAGGATTTCTCATTGTTATTGAAATCCTATTTCATTATACAGCGGGAGTTGGATACCTTCAATCTGCAAATCTTCTGACGGGAATACCACTAGTGTTGATTGATTTAATTCCGGTAATCTTTACATTCATACCTTTTCTCGCAGTCCAAATCATAGCACTACTTTTAGCAAATAGAAAAATCTACAAGGTACGACCAATAATTGCATTAAAGAAGGTCGGAGAGTGAGAAAAAAAATGCCAATAGATAAAGATACAATGATTGAGGCTATAGATGTTAATAAAGAATATAGAAGAGCGGGAGCTATAATAAGAGCTTTATCGGATATTAATCTCACGATAAAATCTGGAGAGTTTGTAATTGTCCAAGGTCCCACGGGATGTGGTAAGAGTACGTTACTTAATGTTTTATCAGGATTGGATTTACCAGATTCAGGAAAGATTATTTTCGATGGAGAAAATATAGCAAGGGCAACTGAAGATCGTTTAAGCAAGATTCGTAGGCAAAAAATAGGATTTGTGTTTCAAGATTTTAATTTGGTTCCCACTTTAACAGCCATCGAAAATATTTCAGCACTACTATGGCCAACAGTATTGAGAGAAAAAGAAATAGAGAATAGAGCAATAGCTGCATTAAGAGACGTGAATTTATTGGAAAGAAAAGATCATTATCCTGTTCAAATGTCTGGTGGAGAAAAACAGAGGTGTGGCCTTGCGAGAGCGATTGTGCACCGTCCTAGAGTAATTTTAGCTGATGAACCTACTGGGAACCTTGATCCTGAATCAGAAAAACAAGTCATGGATTTATTGAAGAAAATTAACAAAGATATGGAAACAACTATCATTGTTGTGACTCATAGAGCTTCTCTTTCATCTTATGCGGATAAAGTTATTTCAATGGAAAAAGGAGCAATCCAAAAGATCAAATAATAATTTATTTAAATTTTTATTTTTATTCTAATTTGTCAAAAAAGGTTAATCTATTAGTAGAAATTATTCTATCCAAAATTATAAATACATGAATAATGTTTGAATTAGTAATAAAACTAGTAATAAAAAATTGTTGAATATTTTAATAAAACTAGGTGATTCGATATAGGATTCGGCAGAGTGTGTTGGAGTGGATGTGTTGGAATGTTATGTTTAATTCCTATGGCGTGGATTAGCTTTTCTTTTCTTGATTTGACTGGTTCCATCACAGGAGGGTTGATTACGAATTTAAATTCAGCATTAGCCTCATTAGGATCACTCATTCCGGGATTTGGCGCTATATTAGGGATTATTGGTGGAGCCTTCATTGGATTGATCTTAATTTTCCTGTTTCCAATTCATTGGTGTATATTTTATCGTCCTAATGATGTAATGTTAATAATATCAGTCATATTACCTTGGATATTGTGCTGTACGATAACAAGTGCTATTTCTGCGCATTCACCGAGAGGAGGTATTCACACGAGCTTAGCAATAGGAATTGGTTACGTGATTCCAGCTCTTGTCATTTACTTCATTCTTCCATTCATTCCCATGATAGGTTCAATTATCACAGGTGTCATCGATGGTTTAACATCAGGTCTTACCGATTTACCTTATGTTTTAGCTGTTGGAACATCCATATTGGAAGGTTCTCTTGTAGGTGCTGTTTTTGGTGGGTTTATTGGTAGTCTAAAGTATAAACCTGAAGGAAAAGGAGCTAAAACCCCAAAGATGAAAAGATCAAAATCAGAAAAGGTATCTTCAGAGCCCACTTTAGACGGAACTGGAACAGATTTCTGCACTAATTGTGGAGCGAAACTAACTGCAGAGGATACTTTCTGTACCAATTGTGGGAATTCAGTAAAATAAAAACATAATTTTATTTAACGGACAATTTATTTTATTTTTTAAATTTTTTTTGCGTTATTTTTTTATTATTTTATGGAAAAAATACCATTTAAATTGATAAATTAATATATATATATAAAACAAGAGTGAAAGGTGCAAGTCTATGGCAAAAGAAGTAAAAGGATTAATAGTCTCTCGATTAATAGTTCTCATTTTAATTATCATGGTACCTCTCAGCACTTTCTTGATTTATGATTTAGTTGCATTTAATTTGTGGTATTCTACTGATCCCGTTTTAAATTTTTGGCTGATTAAAATAATAATCCCTTTAGTATATGGAATTTCATGGATATTTTTCTTGATATTATTTGCTAATAGGCTTGCTAATGCCCTAGAGTCTTTCAATGAAAAAATAGACGTTGTACCTTCCCGTTTGAAGTTTTTTTACGGAATAAATGCGATATATCTCTTGTTTATCTTCGTATTTCCTCTTATCACGCCTATAATTTCAATCCTCAGTTTCGCATCATTTGCTTGGCGTTTATCTACACAGGGAAAAGAAGATTGGGAGGACGATACGTCAGTATCTTTTTTCACTAAATTATTAATGGTTATTTTTGCGATAGTCCCTATTTTTTGCACTATTAGTATTATTCATCAATATCTGGATTTATCATTCTATTTATGGAAGAACATATGGATACCAATTTTACCCTATCTATTTATCTTTTCTTATTCGCTATTTACCGCTTTAGCGTTTGGATCCTTAGTAATATTGTTTTCAAACAAAGGGATAAGCGATTATGAACAATCTTATTCCTTTAATCCCAGCAAAAAGCAGAAATTCTGGAAAGTAAAGATTTTGGAATTATTTCTGTTTGGTTTATTTTTATACATGGATGTGATGCGACACTTAGGTATTTACAATTATGATATCGTAGATACGTTCTATTTGGCTGGTTTCATTATTATCATCTTCACATCAATTGTAAATTATGTTGCAGGAAAATCCGAGAATAAAGGTTTCAAGGGCCATTTCTTGGGATATTTAGTGGCGATAGTTTTCATAGGTTCAAATGTCATATTCACCAGTGCAGAAATTTCTGAGTTCTTAAGAGTGTGGTCGTTGGTCCTTACGGCGATTATCTATATTTTTATCCTAATTTACACTTTTCTAACTATTGAATGAAAATTCCTTTAAAAATAGGATAATAGAAGTCATGTTATAATAGTAAATTTGATAGAATATAGTCTATCATTCACATTTTTAACGTTATTCAGATAAATTATTATTTTATGACCGTTAGACAAAGCTTACGAAGAATTTTTCCATGCATTATATCAAAACACCGACAATATCAGATTTTCTATTTGAATAGAATATAAATCATTAAAAACCCGAAATAAATCTATATCTATAAGATCAAATTTTATATTAAAAATGTGATCAAATATTATGAAAAAAATTAGTTTCAAATCAGTAATGGTATTAACCTTGCTGGTCGCTTCAGTAATGGCGACTCCTGCCATGGTTGCTGGTTATGAACATGATGATGGGATCGAATACAATCAGATAAATATTGGAACTCCTGAAGCACTTGCAAGCGCTTTTGGATCGATAGGGGGTATGTTTGGATCATTAGGTTACGGGGGGAATATAATAGGAAGAGTGTTTGAAATGCTCTTGATGCAAACGTTAACTAACTTCACTAATAAAGAAGTCATACCTGGAGTATTCGTTCTCAGTGCATTCTCCGAAGAAACGCATAACGGAACCCGAAACTACGGTACTGGAGAGTCTGAATATTACTTACCTCCTGCTAATTATAATCAATCCGCAATCGCTGGGCATGGAAGTGCTTATTGTGAAGTCACGAAAGAAGGAATAGCTAATTATTCACTCACTATAGGTGCTGGCGTTACTCTTCTCATCTATGATCAAGACAAATCTTTCATTAGAGCTGTTGAAAAATTATTAGATTTTTTCGAGAAATTTAGGAAATATAATTTCGAAACTCAAACCGTTCCAAAGGAATTAATTAGCAAAGGTGTTGAAGTTCTTACTTGGTTCTTGATTCATATTAATGATATCTTCACTGGTGATGAGTTATTTGCCTTAAATCCAATTACTTGGCAAAGCATGAAAATAACTCCGGGATCAAATTTTAATGTAACCAAAACTTGGAAAGTAACTGGTGTTGGTGACAATAAAATTGATGAAAGTGATCCTTTAATGAGTTCTATAGTTGGAACTGATGCGATGTTGACTTCATGGAATGAGACTGCCAAATTTAATAAAGATAGCTATATGGAATGGCTTTTACGACCAATCGATGACGCAGCTTTAGTTGAGACCTTGTGGACTTCATTTACTTTTGACTTGATCCAATTATGGGTCAAGAATTTCGAGATCCACATTGATGCCTCTGCATTAATCGACTTAATAGGAGGAGGTGGTGGTCCCGTAGATATTGCAAGTATCTTTAGAGGATTAGACATTGATTTTTACTTATTTACCCATCACTTAGCTGGTGCGTTCTTGTACGATGATGCAAATCACGATGGAATGCTTTCAACCCAATATGTCAATTCTTCAGTTCTAATCGATGGTGTTCCAGCCCAAGTTCCTCAAAGTTCTGAAGTGACTCATCGTATTATGTTGGGAACTGTTGATGACTTTGCATTCGAACTCCCACATATAACGGGAACCAACAAGATTTCCTGGGGTTTAACACTGAATAATGTGGTTATTACTCCTGTTCCATTGGGTGTGGATTTAGAATCATACTTAGGCTCTACGGATGAAACCTTAGGATATATCCATTTTGGATTCTCCTTTCAACCACAAGAAGTCGCACCTGGTGTGTTAGCAGCTCCAATCAAGTTAGATCAATTCTTTTCACCATGGAATAGCCCCACATCTCCACATGCAAATAATAATATTACTAACTTAGATTTAGCTATCATCTATCTTTCCACGATGCTTCACTTCCACCTTAACGTTGCCACACTAGGAGAAGATCCTGCAGACCCAACATCTTTATTGGATCCTGCTGATGATTATAACAACCAGACTCATTCCTTGAAAGTAGGAAACTATCTCGGAGGCGCTTTTGGCAGCAATGAATTACAATTTGTGGACATCGCTGGTCCGGATTATTTATATGGCGCCGAAGGCACGAGTACGACTGCTCCCGCATCAAGTAGCATCATTCCGTTAGCTCTATATAATGCAGAAGTTGAAAGACATGATACCTTCCAAGATGATACAGGTACGCATTTCAATACTTTCGCTACGGATATTGCACTAAATGTTAGTTTTAACGTCGTAGCTTATGCTGTCTGCTTCCCAATGTTCGAGAATGGAAATGGCATCTGGCATGATCCAACCTTCAGTGTCTACATGGTTTTTGAAGCTCAAGGTTTTTGGGCCTTAATCCTATTGATTGCTGGTGTCGGTTTAGTCGGTGTTGGAACCATCCTCATCAAGCGACGTAAGGACGCAAGGTTTTAAGATTAAATTATTCAAATCTTTTTTTTATTTTTCTTATTTTTTATTAATTTAACGCATATAAGGGATCTCTATATCTATAAACAGTTCAATTATCCAAATATCCTTTGATCAATATCCATTATTTTAATCACAAAAATAATAATAGCGATGTAAGATTAAGTGAAATTAATTCGCTATATAACTAAAGAGTGATTTATTATTCCAATAATTAAAGAAGATAAATATCAAGTAAATGAAAGCAAGCGCTGGTTCCAGAAATGGTGGCCAAATGGTGTTCCAAAAAATGTTGATTTCCCAGAGATAACGATAACGGAATTTTTCGATGAACAAGCGAAAAAATATGCTAAGGATAAATTCATTTGGTTTTTAGATACGGTGGTAACCTATGAAGAATTTCAAGGTTATGTGGATCGATTTGCCACGGCTCTTAGTAATCTAAATGTTAAAAAGGGAGATGTTGTAGCTTTACTGATGGGAAATTGCATCCAATATGTCGTTGCCTATTTCGCAGCAGTGAAAATTGGAGCTATTGCGACGGGAGTAAATCCTACTTATAAACCTTTGGAAATTTTACATCAATTAACCATGACTAATGCGAAAGTATTGATTGCATATGATGCCATGTTCGATGAGAAAAGTAAAAGTCGCATTAAATTTAATTTACCATATATAGGATCTATATTAGATAAAACTAATATTAAGATTTATATCTCTACTAATTTGGCTGATTTAGCTTATGGTTTAGGAGTTAAGGCGACCTTAGGTAAGCTATTGGGAAAGATCCCTAAAGGAAAAGTTGAAGTTCCTGATGCACATAAATTCATGACTTTATTAGATACTGAGCCGAATGTGCCAAAAGTAAATATAGATGTAAAAACACATCCTGCTACCTATATTATGACGGGAGGGACTACTGGTTTACCTAAAGCAGCTGTCTTAACTCACTTTAATGTAGTATCAAATTCTTTACAGTGTCAAGCTTGGTTTGGCGGAGAAAATCCAGGTATTGGAAATCTAGGCGTCCTTCCATTTTTCCACAGCTTTGGTCATACCGTAGTCATGCTCGCTACAGTTGCTCTGGGAGGATGGATTTTCCTTTTTCCATCACCACCTCCAACAGAAGAACTCTTGGAACATATTGAAGAAACTGATGCTCCTGAAGGTTTGTTATATGCTGGAGCAGAGATTCTTTTTAAAAGGATTGCTGACTTTCCACATCTTGAAAAGTATCCAAATTTGATGGGGAAACTCAAACTTAGTGTTTCTGGAGCCGGTCCTCTTCACGCACCGGTTAGAGATGCATTTGAGAAGAATACAGGGGGACGAATAGTTGAAGGATATGGGCTCTCTGAAGCAACTCCAGTCGTTAGCGCTGGAAGCTTGTTTGGTGAAAGTCCACTCGGGACAATTGGAATGCCATTTCCAGGAACTCAATGGGGAATTTGGCCCACTGATGATTTTAGTGCTGGTCCCATTTGTTTAGGGAATCCCGATGATAAGAATTTCGGTGAAGAATTCACTGGTGAGATTTGTGTTAACGGTCCTCAAGTAATGTATGAATATTTGGATCAAAAGGAAGAAACGGATGATACAATCAAGAAATATGATGGAAAGTTATGGTTATTAACTGGAGATATTGGTTTTATGAATGAAGATGGTACGATTGAAATAAAGGATCGTAAAAAGCAACTAATTAAAGTTGCTGGTCACTCAGTATTTCCAAAAGAAGTTGAATCCATGATAATGAAACATGAAGCTGTTTCAGAAGCTGCAGTTTCTGGATTGCCTGATCCCGCTGGAAAAGTCGGAGAGATTACTAAGGCATGGGTTGAATTAAAACCAGAATATGTTGGCAAAATCACGGAACAAGAATTGATGGATTGGGTTCTTGAAAATTTGACGAAATGGAAATGTCCAGCCATAATTGAGTTCATTCCTGAAGTTCCCAAAAATGTACTCGGTAAGGTTCAACGCAGGATCCTCCAAATTAACGATCCACTCTGGAAAGAAAAGTTTCAGGATTCTTAGATATATTATTGCTATTATAATTCCTAATTTTATATTTTTTATTTTATTAAAATATTAATTACCTCTAAAACATAAAGCTCTTTCTTAATAGAGATCATTTCGATCAATTTACGCTAATTCTCTAATCTAATCGAACACTAATTATTAAAAAGTTAGACGTTTTTTAATAATTTAAATAAAATTGAAAGTCAATTATTGGAGTGAATGAAAAATTACTGATTTTAATATATATATTTTAGAGCGATTGATTCAAGAAGTTGCTCCTGAAATTGTTGATATCTATAATATTCGAGAGGATGAATCTGAAGAGCAAAGTATAAAAACGGGGAGACTCCATGGAAGTCGAATATTAGGTATCATGTTAAAGTATTATTTTGAAGGGAAGAAAAAAGTTACTACTAGAGATGTAGAATTTGAATATAAAAAATATTTCAAGGAAATTGCGCGTTCTACGATCTCTACGTATTTAAACATGCTCAAGAGTGAAAATACACTTTATAAGGAGCGAGATGGTCGAGTTGTATACTATCTATTATCAGAAAACCCTCCAGAAGACATAAGTTCTTTCTGGTTTACTCGACTCTTTTGTATCGATCCTATTTATTTCGAAAGAGCAATTTATTTTGCGAGTCTTTATTCAATTGCTGATAAAATCATACAAGAGTATGAAATTAAAGAAGAAAAAGATAAAATCATTTTTAATTTCAAGTATTTAGTTGGAATTATTACATTATATATTCTAAAAAATCGGGCCATAAAATGCTTGACTTGTCAATTTGGTAAGCAAGATCGATATCAAGATCTAATTGAGATTTTAGATCTGGCCATTAAAGATAGAGCAGATGTTTTGTCAGACGATCTTCTAATTAAACTTTCTAATAACTTTTCAGAAATTCCTACATTTGGTGGTGTTAATATCAAGGAAGAAGAAAACGAGAAATCTATGATTACTACTTTATTAGAATTTGCGAGTATGTATAAGAAAGACATTGAATTTCAAACGATGGTTCTTGGTCGGAGATCAGATATTAAAAGACTTCAAGAATTAGAATTGAAAAATGAGACACTAAACTCTAACGAAGAAAAAGCGCTTGAATAATAAGTATTAAGAATTATTATTTATCATTGATCTTGTAAGAGCTTCGAATAATTTTTCAACATTTTCTCCGTTCTTACTGGAACATTCAATAAAACCATCGACTCCCCGTGATTTTGCGATTTTGATTCCATCCTTAGCAGAAACTTCCCGATGTTCTGCCAAATCAGCTTTCCCTCCAGCAACTATTATTGGAAACTGATCTTCATCTTTTATCTCTCTTTTTATCACGGCTAACCAATCATCAATATGAGCTATTGATGAATAATTTGTAATATCATACATAAAAATACCTCCACGAGCGCCCCGAACGTAGGTTGGAAGTAAAAATCGGAATCTTTCTTCGCCACCGAAATCCCAAATTTGTAGTTTAACTTTTGATTCATCAACTACTAAGCTCTTTACTTCAAAATCTACACCAATCGTCATTTTGGAATCTGATACGAATAAATTCGTTAAAAATCGCTGAGTTAACGTGGTTTTTCCACAACCCGCGTCTCCAAATATTACTATTTTGAATGTTGCATCATACATTATAATATTTTTTCCGATAGTGTTGTCTTATTTTTTCTTGCCTTCTACTATATATACTTATTTAATTTATACACTCTTTTTAACTTTAAGTTCTAGATCTAATATTTAATATTTTTTCTTATAAATTTTAAAAGTTAGTATAATATCATGTATTACATAAGAAATAATTTGAAATTATGACAAAAAATATAAATTGGACAAAATATTTCAATTTTGAACCTGCAAAAATAGAGGATATGCACAATAAATTTGAAGCGAAGAAAATTTTCGCCATGGGATTAATGCCTGTAAGGGGACCTCACGGTTTTAGAAAATTGGATTACGAATTTGTTGAGAAGGAATTAAATGTTGTTGAAATAATGGATAAACTTGAAGAACATCATTTCAATGTGCTTGGTCTTGTTATTAAGGATACGGATGGAGCTTGTCTTTGGGATACTAAAATAGGTTGGAATCCAACTGCTCGTGATCTTCTGGGAGAATTTTGTGATGCGGGTAAAGAGAGGAACATAAAAATAATGGTATCCTTCACCAGCATGAATGATGCATATCAAGGATATTTACACCCTGATCGAGTCAGTGTACATGGAAAAAGTAACAAAAAAAAGGGGAAGGAATTTACTGAGGGAGAAATCTCGACTCATAAAGAAGGAGAGATGAGAGTAGATTTACCAGAAAATGTATTAATTGAAGAATATCAAAAAAAGATACCTTTCCTTACAACTGAGGTCGATGAAAAAATTGGGAAATCGAGAGGCGCTAGGGGGACAGGATATGTCCCTCTTACGAGTTTCATGTGTCCAACAAGTGAACACGTAGACTATTTAATTGATATTGCTAAGGAAGTCGTAAAAAATTACAATATAACGGGTTTTTTTGCAGATTACATTAGATACGATGGTGCTTTCACAGATTTGTGCGCGTGCGATAGATGTAGAGAGAAATTTAAAATTCAATATGGAACAAGAACGAAATTACTCAATAGCGAAGAATGGTATGATTTTAAAGCAGATAATATAGCCAATTATGCTCAAAAATTACACGATATGATAAAATCAACAAATAGTAATTGTGTTTCAGGATGGTTTTGTCTTCCAGGACCTAAAAAAATGTTCACTCGGAAGAGATTAGGTCAGGATTGGGAAAAATTATCATCCATTTTAGATATTGCTTCACCAATGGAATATCCATATTTAATGGGGACAAGGGATGATGGATGGTATTGGGGGAAAGTAGCTGATTTATTCTATTGGTATTTTATAAGGAATATGAAAAAAAGAGCTCATGAGTTTAAAAGCCCGGTTTTAACAGTCACAAATTCAGTAGAATGTAACACCCAAGAAATGTTAAAGCAAATGAGAGGGTTTGATTTTGGGTTGGGAATAGCAGTATTTAAATATTTTGGGACTTCTGAAGAACAATGGAATGCATTAAAACAATTTGCTGAACAAGAGCTTGGATTAGAAAATATTAATTAAAATATTGATATTTTTATCTCATCATATCGAAAACAATAGTTAGCATGATCATTTACCATTCCAATCGATTGCATGAAAGCATACATTATTGTAGTACCGACAAACTTAAATCCTCTTTTTTTCATGTCTTTACTTATTAAATCAGAGACTTCAGTATGAGCAGGTATTTCACTCATTGATTTGATTTTATTGTCTATGGGCATGTTATCTACAAATTTCCAGATATATTTACTAAATGAACCAAATTCTGCTTGTATTTTTATGAATAGTTTAGCATTAACTATGGTAGAATTTATTTTTAATCGATTTCGAATGATATTTTGATTTAAGAGTAGTTTTTCAACTTTTTTCTCATCATATTTAGAGATAATCTTATAATCAAAATTATCAAATGCTTTTCTGAAACTTTCACGCTTTTTGAGCACTGTACTCCAACTAAGACCTGCTTGCATTCCCTCCAATAGTATAAATTCATAGAGGATTTGATCATCGTATTGAGGAGTTCCCCACTCTTTATCATGATATTCTCTCATTAATGGATCATCCCCCACCCATTCACATCTATTTACCATATTATTCAACAATTTCTTTATTATGAAATCAGGCTTATAACGACACTGTCACCGCAGCATTGCACATTATCATCTTATCTGAAGTATCACCTAATTCTTTTATCATGATTCCATCAGCAACCAATCCTCCTTTAACAACTTCAAGGGATTTCAAGCCAAATGGTATAGCTTTTAACACTTTCTTATGATCTAATTTGTCTGGATAAGGAACTCCAATCTTCACATGAACCTTCATTGCCAGAAGATCTTTGGGTTCCTTCAATTCACAAATTTCTAACAGCCCCGTCAAACAATTATTTGATATAGCATTTTTTATTGCTTTAATTGCTGCTTGGGTACAATCATTATCGTGCCCGTGCTGATCTGTTCCACACCCTAGCTGTACAATAAATCTTTTATCCGTCATAATTATATTTTTTTAAATGAAATTAACTGCATAAGTATAAGTTTATTGTTTAAACTTTTTATGTATTGTCTATCAATTATACTTATTATATTATCTCGAATCGAAGTTACTTGATAGCGGTTTGGTTTTAAATAATGAATTATAAAGATTTTCCCTATGAAATTGATGAGGCAAAGTACGAACGTTTTAAAGAAAAAAACAACATGATTTATCGACGTACGTGGGACAAAACTTTATCAACTTTTGGTAAAATGTTTGATGAAAATATTGAATCTCACATTAGCTCCAAAAAGGAAGGATATAGTCGAATCGATTTTGCTTTAGTAGCAGCTGGTTGGACTGTGTATGAAAAGTTCCCTTTCGCTTTCGCGTGGGATAGATTTAAAGATATTGACATTGGTTACGGGATAGACTGGATGAAATCTAAGCTTGAAATACCAGATCAAAAATTAATTACTCAACAAGTAAAGAAAGCGGCAAGGTTTTTTGGAGCTTCTTTAGTAGGCATAGCAGATGTGAGTGAAAAATGGATCTTTAAAACGGGATTTGTAAGACCGATTGGAATTAGTGAAGTAGAGTCAAAGAAAGGGGTAAGAGACGGATCTCAAACAAATTCAGTTCTAGATACACCAATAAATTTACCCGAAGGGATAAATAAAGTAATTGTCATGGCAATTGAAATGGATCATGATGCAATATCAACAGCTCCCGCTCAACCTGCTGCTGCAGCTGCTTCTCTAGCATATTCAAAAATGGCCTTTGTGATTTCTTGTCTTGGAGAATTCATAAGGAATATAGGATATCGTGCTATTCAATGCGGAAATGACACGGCTCTAAGCATCCCATTAGCAGTTGATGCGGGTCTCGGAGCCTTAGGTAGGCATGGATTATTAATTACGCCCAAATTTGGTCCAAGAGTGAGAATTTGTAAGGTATTTACTGATTTGCCCCTAATTTCCGATGTATCTAATTTGAATTTCATAAAAAAAGTAGAAAAAACCTGCAAGGGTTGCTTTAAATGTGCAGAATCTTGTGAAACCGATGCAATTAGTTTTGATAAAGAACCAAATTTTATTCCAACCAGTATTTCGAATAATCCAGGAATTAAAAAATATTATGTTAATGTAGAAAAATGTTTTGAATTTTGGATTGAAAATTCAAGCGATTGCGGTAATTGCATTGCAGCTTGCCCATTCTCACAAATAAAAGAAAAATTTACTCCAACTGACTTTTGGAAATAATTATTAATTTAAATTAAAATAAAAGGAAAGATAGATGGAAAAAATGAAAATTGGCATCATAGGTTCAGGTTTTATTTCTGAACATCATTGCCATTCGTACTCATTGTTACCCAACGTTGAGATTATTGGGCTTTCATCTCTGCATGAAGAAGAAGCGAAAATTCTCATGACAAAATATGGTATTCAAGGTAATCCATTAAAAAATTATGAAGATCTGTTAAAACTTGAATGTGACGCAATTTCCGTATGTGTTCCCAATTTTCTTCATAAGGATATTACAACAAGAATATTAGATTCTGGAAAACATGCACTTGTTGAGAAACCATTAGCTAGGAATGTTAAAGAAGGGCAAGAGATGCTAGATATTGAAAAATCATCCAATAGGAAAATTTTTTACTGCGAAAATAACATGTATGCTCCCTCTTTTTGCAAGGTTAAAGAAGTGATTGATGAGGGTGCATTAGGTCAAATTTATATGGGTCGGGGAAAAGAGCAACATTCTGGTCCGCATTCAGCGTGGTTTTATAAAGCTAAGGAATCAGGAGGGGGGGCACTTTTAGATTTAGGCATCCATGATATTGCTTGTTTAGTATGGTATTTAAATTGTGATGTAGTTGAAGTATTCTGCCAAGTTAAAACTATCAAGCCAGATAGAGGAAATTTTGGCAGATGTGAAGTTGAAGATAATGCTGTAGGGGTCTTATATTTTGAAAACGATGCCCAAATAATTATTGAAGAATCTTGGACAGCACCAGGAGGTTATGACATGCGATTTGAACTTTTTGGGACAGAAGGTCAAGTAAAAGTTGCACCAACTTCTTCAAATTTAATAAGTGTATATAGTGAAAAGGGATATGGATATGCCGTTGAAAAAGCAGGAACTACAAGAGGTTGGTCATTCCCTGTTCCAGCTGAAGCCTGGAATTTTGGATACCCCCAAGAAATCGCCCATTTTATGAATTGCATATTGAATAATACAAAACCTTTAACAGATGCAAAATATGGGTTGAAAATATTGAAGATTGTTGAAACAATGTATAAAAGCGCTCAAACAAATAAAATAGAAGAATTAGGTGAATGAAAAAGAGAATAATTAGAATTGCTTATAATGCCCACCATACCAATCCCTCTGGGATTTTTGAATATCTTCGGGCATGTCTTCAAATGGTGATAATTCTTCTTCAAGAGTAAAGTCTACTCCATGACGAATGTTAGTGGAAGGGTGAACATATCCCGTCTTAGCAATTCCATTTGCTGCTCTTCTTGCTGTACGCCTAGTTATTAAAGATGCACCAGTAATGTAAAAATATTTCCAAATTTTATCCTCTTCAATTAATTCTAAAAATACGCCTTCATGCATTCCTTGATCTGACTCAATTGGCTCAAATTTATCCGTATTTTCATTCCATTTCAATAATAAAGTATTATTTTCCTTCATTGAGAAAAACCTCTACTAATGGTTATTTAATTAGCCTAGTTTTTCATATATAATCTTTATTTAAACAAAAAACTCAAATTATTCAGATTTTTTCAATGAGATAATAAATTTAACAATTGAATCTATCTTGTCCTTTGATGCTAAAAGTATCTCATGTGGAAATTCTACACTTCTTGTATAAATTTCTGAAACGATAGGAAAATTTTTATCTTCACTTTTGATACTTCCCCAATTTGCTTTAGAATAATCGATATTTTTTTTTAAACAAATATTTTTAAAGCAATCCAATCTATGCAAGGGAGGATAATTATCGTCAGTCGGAATTCCAGCTCGATTTAATTTTTTATAAAATTCTGATTTTGTCAATCCATTAAATTTTTGTGGTTCAAAAATAATAGGATATACATACCATCCTAGCTCCGTAGTCCCAAGAGTTGGTTTCATTACTTGTAATCCATCTATTTGATTCAATTGTTCCATTAAATACTTGGCATTTTCATTCCTAAGTTTATGTTGTGAGGGAAATTTTTTTAATTGAGCTCGAAGCACTGCTGCTTGGTATTCAGTCATCCGATAATTAGTTCCATATGTATTATGCTTATAGCCATAGCCATTGATTATTCTACCGCAATCAGTGTAGGAATAAATTTTATCAGCCAAGTCTTTAGAATTACAGATAACAGCACCACCTTCTCCACCTGTAAGAACTTTAGAAGCTTGAAAGCTAAACGTGCCTGCATCACCCCAATTACCAACACGTTTTCCCTTGAACCTTGAACCATGTGCATGAGCACAATCCTCAATCACATGAAGATTATACTCATTTGCTATTTCCATCAACGCATCCATCTCAACGGGGTTCCCTGCTAAGTGCACTGGTATGATAGCTTTAGTTCTTTTTGTAATCAAGCTTTTTATTTTGTTGACATCCATTACGAGAGTCTCGGGATCTATATCACAAAATAAAGGGACTGCATTCGTAGCTATTACAGCAGAAGCAGAAGCTACAAACGTATAATCTGATACAATGACTTCATCTCCTAATCCTATGTCTAATGCCATTAGGGCTGATTCAATCGCAACCGTACCGTTAAAAACGGCAATGCAATGAGTGGCTTCCTGAAACTGTGCAAATTCTTCTTGAAATTTCCACACACGTTCTCCTTGGTGTAACCCTGGAGATCCACACCACCAATGACCAGATTTTATGACTTCAGTTAACTCATTGATTTCATTTTCGTCATAAATTGGCCATTCTGGAAATTTAATCTTAGCATTTTGCTTGAATGACAAGGTAAATCACATCCGTTTAAAAAATAACGTAAGTTTTATGAGCTATTTAGAATATATTTTACAAAACAGATAAAAGTTACATACGCTTAATATATCGAAACTCTTGATTGGCATCCTTTATTAAAATGAAAATTATTATTGATAAGAAATTTATAGCAGAAATATTAGCCAAGTATATCTCATATTTTTCAGTTGAGGAATTAGAATCCATTGTAGAGATTCCTCCAGATGAATTCAGTTATACTTATGCTTTTCCCTGTTATAAACTAGCTAAATTTGAGAAAAAGGCTCCTGTCCTCATCGCAAAAGATTTGATAACAAAAATTCAATTGCCCGAATCTATAGAACGAGTCGAATCAGATGGACCTTATTTAAATTTCACTGTAAAATCCCATATAATACTAGAAAATATTATTTTACTCCAAGAAGACTATGGCAGAATTCGAGAAAAAGGCAAGCCCATGTCCAAATCTAACGTCGTAATCGAATATCCCTCACCGAATACGAATAAACCCCTTCATTTTGGTCACATCAGAAATATATTACTTGGAAAGTCTCTTTCAAACTTACTCTTATATAAGGGATACAAAGTCTTCCAGGTCAATTTAAATAATGACAGAGGGATTCATATTTGTAAGAGCATGGTAGCCTATAAGAAATGGGGTGAAAACAAGGAACCTAACATAAAAAGCGATCATTTTGTTGGAAATTTTTATGTAAAATACAATCAAATGCTTGAAAAACATCCTGAATTAGAAAATGAAGCAAGAAAAATGTTAAGGTTATGGGAAGATGGAGATTCTGAAACACGCGATTTATGGAAAAAGATGAATAAATGGGCATTTGATGGTTTTAAGATAACTTTTGAGAAATTAGGTATTAAATTTGATAAGGAATATTATGAATCGAGCCTTTATTTAAAGGGGAAAGAGATAATATATGAAGGATTAAAAAAGGGATTATTTGAACAAACAGAAGATGGAGCCATATTCGCACGCCTAAAAGAAAAATATAATCTTGAAGATAAAGTTCTTATCAGGAGTGACGGCACGTCAATTTATATAACTCAAGATATATATCTTGCTTATATTAAAAAGAAAGATTTTAATTATGATAAATCTATTTATGTCGTTGCAGATGAACAAATTCAACATTTCAAATGGTTATTTGCGATACTTGACTTATTGGGCTTTAAAGAAGATAATTTTCACCTCTCTTATGGTATGGTTGATTTACCAGAAGGTAAAATGAAGAGTAGGGAGGGAATAATTGTTGATGCTGATGACATTATAGCAAAAATAGAAAAATTAGCGCTTGAGGAGGTAAATAAGAGGTATTCAAACCTTTCAGAAAATGAAAAGAAACGTCGAGCAGAAATCATTGGAATGGCTGCTTTAAAATTTTATATCTTGAAATTCAGCGCAATCAAAGGATTTATCTTTAATCCAAGAGAAAGCATTTCTTTTGAAGGAGAAACTGGCCCTTATATATTATATTGTAATGCACGGATAAATTCCATCATTTCAAAGTCAAGAGAAGATATTGATCTAAATGTGAATTGGGAATTATTAAAACATCAAACTGAATTACTCATGCTGAAGCATCTTACATACTTTCCAGAGATCATTGATACTGCAGAGAACTCCTATAACATTCACATTATTCCTCAATATTTATTAACACTATGCCAATCTTTTAATTCATTTTATTCTTCTTGTCTAGTGATTTCTGAAAATAAAGAATTAGAGAAAGCACGATTATTATTAATTAAATGTGTTCAAATTGTAATAAAAATAGGATTAAATATATTGGGTATAGATACTTTGGACCAAATGTAATAATAGAGAGATAAAGATATGAAATTTTATGATTTTGGAGATATAATAGGATCAAATACAGAATTTGTAATTTTTGGAATTCCCTGGGATTATTTAAGTTCAAAAGATAACGTAAATTCTTCTACAGCACCTCAAAAAATTCGAGAAGTGACTCAAGATTTAGCATTAACTACTGAAATGGGAGTAGAGATTCCAAGCTTAAAAGTTGTTGATATAGGAGATGTAAGCATTGATCCCTCGAATATAGAAAGAAACCTACGAGAAATAAAGGATTTTATAATGACAATGTTTAAACAGAAAAAAGATGTCATACCCATTATGATTGGAGGAGATCATTTCTGCACGTTTCCTGTGGTAAAAACAATTAGTAAGGAATTTAAAACAGATGAAAAAATCGGTATTTTAATATTTGATGCACATTTGGATTTATATGATAAATGGGATAAGGGTGTATATTCTCATGCTACAGTTTCACATAGAATTTATGATTTAGATCAATTCGATAAAAATAATTTGTTGATTGTAGGAACGAGAGATATAGATATTCCTGAAATGAAAATCGCTAATGAAAAAGGTATTACTCATTTTGATGCATTTTTATTTTCAGATCTTGGATTTCCAAATTTATCAAAGGATATCGTAGCGTTCTTTCAGAATTCTGGTATAAAATCTCTTTACGTGTCAATAGATATCGATGTATTGGAACCATCTATTGCTCCGGGTACAGGTTATGCCATACCCGGAGGCTTATCATATCGGGAATTATGGCAAATATTGAGATTATTAGCTAAAAACTTTAAAATATATGGGTGTGATTTAGTAGAAGTATCACCGAATTTAGATGCCCCTAATAAAATGACATCCAATTTAGCAGCTAAGTTGCTAGTAGAGTTTATTTCTTTTATTTCAACTTACTATTAGAATAAAATTATGACACCAACTCCAGAAATTAAAGAAATTTTAAAAGAAGTTAAGCAATTTAAAATAGATAAAGACACTAATATATCATCACTCATTGCAGATTTATCAAATACTGGATTTAGTGCTAAACGTCTAGCAATTGCTTGTGAAATTTATGAAGCAATGATAAATGATAAAGACTGTACCAAATTTTTCGGACTTGCTGGTGCTCTGATTCCCGCAGGATTTCAAGGAATAATTCATGATTTTGTTGAAGCTGGTTTTATTGATATTCTCGTAACTACAGGTGCAAGCTTAACTCATGATATTGCAGAAACATTGGGGTATCATCATCTTCAAGGTAGTATCAATTTAAGCGAAGTTAATGATGTTGAATTACATGATGAAGAAATCAATCGAATTTACGACGTATTCTTGCCAAATAACGTTTATGAAGGGATAGAAAACTTTGTATCAAATTTGAAGATAGTAGACGAAAGCATGCCAGTGAGTGAGTTTTTAAAGTTTTTAGGGGAGGAATTGCCCGCTAATTCTAATTCAATTTTAAAGGTATGTGCAGAAAAACACGTTCCGATATTTTGTCCAGCATTTACTGATTCTGGTTTAGCGTTACAACTCGGTTTTCATCATCAAAAACTTAATCTCAACCATTTCAAAGATATGTTAAAGATGGTTGATCTTGCTTGGGATTCAAAAAAAGCAGGAGTGTGCATTATAGGGGGTGGAGTACCTAAAAATTTTATCTTACAATCCCTTCAATTTTGTCCAAATTCTGCAAATTATGCGATTCAAATTACCATGGATCGGCCAGAACCTGGAGGATTAAGTGGTGCAACATTACAAGAAGCAAAATCTTGGGGAAAAGTAGCGGAAAAAGCTCAATACTCGACAGTAATTTCTGATGCTACTATTGTTTTACCACTTATATTATGGTACTTAAAAAAAAAGCAATTTGGTAAATAGAGAATTCAATAAAATAATCCTTCAAATTTTTGATCGATGTTCATTGTATCGGATCCGAATATCTGGTCTAAATTTTTCTTAAAATATTTGAATTGGGTTATTTCTGATAAATTTTTTCCTGAATTTTTGGAGATAAACTCTTGTCCAACTAATGTGAGCAATGGCTGGACAATTTTTTGTACATATTTTTCTACTCGCTTCTCTTTATCCATGATGGCATATGATATTAACAGTTCAGGCTCAAAACTATCATCTGCTTTAATCATATTCTTCTTAAAAGCAATTACATATTTTTTTCCTTGAAAATATTCAACAAAATCCTTGGATATAGCAGATTCAGCAAAATTTAAGATTGCTGTTAATAAACCGCTGCGTAAGTCAGAATCAATTTTGCCTAATGTCGATTTGTGATAACTTTTTTTCACAAGTGTGAAACCTCTGAAGAGTAATCCTGCTTCTCTTATGACCATTTGAAAGATATCCTATTTATTAATAATATTATTTTATTAAGTATGGATAATCATAAAATAACCGACAGATCTAATAAATTCTTTGATTTTACTCTAAGAGTTTTTTATTATAATAATTTAATAAATATTCATCTTTTTTTGATGTATGATCCCTAAAAATAAAATTAAGTTATGTGCAAAAAACATTGTTAAAGCTATTAATATAAAAAAGGAAGGTGAATGCATATATATTACTGGAGGTGCGTATGCTCAAGAATTACTGGAAGAAATTGGAATAGAAGTATACCGGAAAGGGGGATTACCTCAAATTTCATATACAACTGATTTATATCAGCAATCAATATATAGTGATCCTGATATTAGCATGAAAACTTTAGAAACTCCACATAATCATTACATAAAACTAATTGAAAACATAGACGCATATATTGTCATAGAACCATTAGAAAATCCAGGTATAAACGTAGAAATTCCTCGAGAAAAACTCAAAGCAAAGGGAAAAAGATTAGCTCCAATTAGAGATATCCTATATGGTGGCAAAGAAAAGTATGTTCCTGGAAAAAAATGGATATACGCTGGTTGGCCTTCAAAAAAGGCTGCTGAATTCTATGGAATTGAATATGAAATGCTTGAACGTTTTACTGTTGACGGCACAGCAGTACCTATTGAAGAATTACATGAAATTACAACTATTATTGGTAATTATTTTAATGATGCAAAGAAAATATACGTAAAGGATGATTTAGGCACTGATTTTTGGGTTTCGGTAGAGGGTAGAACTAAAATCCTAGATGATGGGATTATATCTGACGAACAAATAGCCGCTGGAGATTTAGGAGGAAATTTGCCTGCGGGAGAAGTATTTTTCCCTCCTATTGAAACTATGGGTGAAGGTACAATATTTTGTCCATTGACCAAGGATAGATATACCAATAAAATCATAAAGGGAATCAACTTGGTTTTTAAGGAAGGAAAACTTCAAATGGATAAAGTAACGGCATACAATGATATAGATATTGTTTTAGAAAGCTTCAAGCAATGTGAGGAGATTGATAAAGCAAATAACGTACCAGAACTGAGAACTTATAATGTTGCAGAATTGGGAATTGGATGTAATCCAAAAATTGATAAAGCAATTGGATATATTTTGACTGACGAAAAAATTAATGGTAGTGTTCATATCGCCTTTGGAGGAAATAAAATGATGATGGGAACTAGTAGCAGTCAAATGCATTGGGATTTTGTATCTACACCAGAAGCAACTATTATAGTAGAATATAAAGATGGTTCAAGAAAAACTGTAATGAGTCGAGGTAAATTTCTTTCATAATTCTTTTTTCATTCTATATCAAGAAATTTTTCAAACCATACCAAAATTTCCTCAAAAACTTTTTCCTTGAATTCCAACCTATTAGTCTGAAAGTTATATTGATTAACACTTGTTTCTTCTTCGGTTGAGAATGCGATATAAACTAAACCAATTGGTTTTTCATTTGTTCCCCCTGTAGGACCAGCTATACCAGTGATACCTACACTAATATCGACATTTGATAATATTCGTAAATTAAATGCAAGTTGCTTGGCGACTTCATCTGAAACTGCACCAAATTCATCTAAAGTTTTAGGATCTATATTTAAAAGAGTCATTTTCGCTTCATTACTATAACAAACAATTCCACGCTCAAAGGTTTTTGAAACTCCTGAAATATTTGTGAACATATTTGAAACATATCCTCCAGTGCACGATTCTGCAAAAGCAATAGATAAATCATTCTTTATTAATTGTTTAATTACATTTTCTAATCTTGAGAAATTTTCCATTAGTTTTCATTCTCTTTCATATTAATTATGAAATTATATATTCTATTTGTAAAACTTTAAAGGAATTAATTTTATTATAATCATTATATTATTTTATATTTAAAATATTGCACAAGATTATCTAATAGAGAAACGTAATTATATTGAAATGTGATATTATGAGCAATAACGAAGTTAAAAAGGATTTCGTTTTCAAAATTACTGTAATTGGGAACGGTGGTGTTGGAAAAACTTCTTTAATTCGAAAATATACAAAAGGTAGCTTTCAAAAGGAATATATCAAGACGTTAGGTGCTCAATTCTCCAAATATGATGAGAAGATTTATGGAAATGCTGTGAAATTATTTTTTTGGGATATTGCTGGTCAATCCCAATTTAGCTTTATGCGACCAACATTTTATAAGGGAAGCAAAGCGGCAATAATTGTATTTTCACACAGTCCTGGAGAAGAACAAAGTTTTGATGATGTAGAAGAATGGCATGAAGATATTAAAAAATATTGTGGAGATATCCCAATTATATTATTTGGGAATAAAATTGATTTGATATCCTCCGAAAAGTTCAATGATGAGAAAGCAGTGAAATTTGCAGAAAACAGAAATTTTCTTGGATATTTTAGAACATCTGCTAAAACTGGGAATGGGGTATATGAAGCATTTCAAGCTATTATTACAAATTTATATGAGAAGTTTAAAGACCAATAAGAATTATTTAAATCATACTGGTTTGGCAATGATGATAAATGTCTGAAGTTTTCAATGAAGGATATCCGAAAATATTGTTATTTTCATCCGTACATTGTGCGCCTTGCAAACCGGTAGAAGAGATGTTAAAAAGGATAAATATTTCCATGTTTGGAAAGAAATTGTTTATCGAAAAAATAGATGTGAGCAAGAATTACGTGTTAACTCAAAAATACAAAATAACCGCATTACCAACATTAATAATTGCTGAAAAAAGATTATCGATAAATATCCAAGAAGAAGATATCATTGATGCAATCCTTTTTGGATTTATCTCATCAGTAAGAATATAATATATCAATAATTATAAAAGAAAGGAAGTGGAAAAAATGGATAGAAAACTGTTATCTAAAATTTTGACCCAAATGAAAAAGCACCTAAAAGAAGGAAAAGAAATTGGAGACATGAAAGTTGGAGCCCTACTAGCAAGGTAAGATTTTATTCTAAACTTCTTAGAAACCATAGAATTAGGACACCAACTAGAAGCCATATTTTATTATTTGGGACACGAACTCGGAACAATATTGAAAGTTAAACAATTGAGAGAACCATCCCAAATTCCTGATGGTTTAAGAGAGATCGTAAAAGAATTTAACTTAGGTGATATGGAGATAATTGAGAGTAGTGATGAGATCATTAACCTAAGACTAAAAGGTCATTCTTCAATAAAAGACCTCCTCAATAAAGGGATCAAAACGGAGGGTAGTTTTTGTGCTTTTGAAGCGGGAATGCTTGCTGGCATCGTAGAGCACATGATAAACATTCATTGTTTTGCTCAAGAGGTAGAATGCGGTTTACAATCAGGGAATCCTTATTGTGAATTTATGATAGTATTTCAAAAGGAATAAACGTTTTCTTATCTTTTAAATGATTCTAAGAAAATAACTTATTACTAAATTAATTAATTCAGAAACCTATTGCTAACAAAATATAAAAATAATTGAAAAAAATTAGATAAAAGTTATATCCTCATAGTCATTATCACTTAATTCTTTTTTAGCAACCCCCAATTCGCGAACTTGCTGATTTAATTTTCTTACAGCATCTCTAACAATCTCTTTCTTCTTTGCTCCTGTACAAACAATCCGTCCCGTTGAAAATATCAAGAATACCGTTTTCGGATCGGGCATACGATATATCAATCCGGGGAAAACCTCCGGTTCATACATTGCAAATTCCATAACAATTGCGGCCATATTTAGGTCAATATTTGTGTGTAAATCACCACTAGCGAAACCACAAACTTAATGAATTATTAAGTTTTCTATGTTCTGAATGGTGATTTCAGGATTGGTTACCTTAATTCCTGCTTTTCTTATATTTTTAACAACCTTTTCCACAACTCTTGGAGCTTCACGCGCTTTTCTCAATCCAGTTACTACCATCTTTCCAGTGGAAAAGATGAGGATTGTTGCACGAGGTTTTTCGATTCGCATTACAAGACCTGGAAATCGTTCTGGATTATATTCTACATCAGCGTGTTTTCTGGCAATCTGATTTAGATCAATCTTTTTCGTAATCTCTACTACGACTGTAGCAACAACATTTTCAATTTTATAATCTAAACCTTCCTCAGATTCTAATTCTTCCTCCTCTTCTTCTTCTTCATAATCGTCGTCGTCTTCCTCTTCCTCATCAAAATCTTCAATTTCTTCTTCTGGCATCTTAATCTCAATTTCTAATATGATTTGATTTTTAACTACTTACTGAATAAATTATCTTAAAAAGTTAGTAATTTTATAGATATAATTTAATGTAAATATGTGATAGTTTATAAATGCTTTATAAATGACTCATAATTCATGGGGAGAATAATAAAGAGAAATACATTTAACCTTCTTAAAATAGTTAGGTTTTCAAAGATTTATCCAAAATGGTTTTTATCATCTTATTAAAAGCCTCCTCTACATTGGTTCCAGTTTTTGCTGATGTAGAGAGATATTCCAAGTTAAATTCCTTTGCGAATTGTGCTGCTTCTTGATCTGAGATTTGAAATTTTCCTTTTAGGTCATTTTTATTTCCAATTAATATGATTGGCTCATTTTCTCGAGCTAATTTAAAATCTTGTATCCAATCTCGTAATTTTTCGAAACTTTTACTTTTTGTAACATCAAATATCAGTAAAGCACCATTTGCTCCTTCTAAATATAATTTTCGGAGATTTTTAAAGCTTTCTTGACCTCCTAAATCCCATATCTGTGCTACTACCTCTCCATATCCTTCTATATTCAAATCTTTTTTTAGAAGATTTACTCCTAATGTACTTTTATAGTTATCTCTAAATTTATTTTCAATGAACCTATAAACTAGTGAAGTTTTTCCCACATTCGCTTCTCCAAGTAAACAGATTTTAATGATGTAATTTGATTCAGTCATAATTAATCAAGTCATATTATTTACTACATTGATAATAGAGTTTATTCTTATTAACTATTTTCTTTAATTTGATATCAGAAGATGTTATTATGATGTTATTTCTTTTTTTTGTGCAATTGCATTGATAGAATTTGTGTATTCTTCATAAAGAGTTTGCATTAAATCATGTTTTTTTGCTTTATTAATAGCAAAAATAAACAAATGATTTAAGCTGTAATTTGTATTTTTCTCATAGATATCTCCTTGAGTTTCAAATTTAGTGCTATTCTGATCAATAAAATTACATAAAATATATCTATTTTCTCTTGTTAAATTCATTTCATTAAGGATTCCATACATCTTTAGTATTTTGTAGCTGCGAAAAGATGGTGATTCTTGGAGAATTCTTTCATTTTCTAATTTAATCGACATAAATAATTAAATTCTACATTGATTTATTTTCAAGAATATTATTCAGGTGATATCAGAATAATATATAGGGGAATAAAAAGTAAATTCCTATTTATTTGCGAGATTTTTAATTGTAGCGATATTTTCATCGAGAATTTCTCTGGTTATCTTTGGGTGAATATCAAGAGCAAAGATTTCATTCGCAACTTGTTCTACGATGGGTAATGATATATCCTTATAATTTACATCTCTTCCGTAATATGGACATGACCAAGGACATCCTTTAGGGTAGGCAATCTTTTCTTGAAATAATTTAGTTTTATAAAGAGGTTTTGGATAAAGAATTTTACTCCTAGGAAATTTATCTATAAATTCCATCTTGTTCATGTGAATGATAGAGGGATTTATTCGTCCAATCCAATAATTGAAAGCAGGGTCACAATATTTTGGAACAAATGGTGGATCAATTCCCTCCACATTTTGAATTCCTTCAGTCAAATATCGGGCATTTTTGTTCCTCACCTTAATAAAATCATCTATTTTAGTCAATTGTATTCCTCCAATTGCTCCTTGTATTTCAGTCATGCGATAATTATAACCCAATCTATTATAGACATACCAAGAAGGTTCACCATGGTGGCGAATTAATCTACATTGTTCTGCAAGATCGTCACTATTAGTTATGATCATACCTCCTTCACCAGTAGTTATATTTTTTGAAGGATAAAAGCTGAAACACCCAATCTCACCAATAGATCCGACTTTTTCATTATTGCATTTGGCACCCAATGACTGACATGCATCTTCAATAATGAAAAGCCCATAATCATTTGCAATCTCCTTTAATTCCTTCATATTTGCTGCGATACCAGCTAAATGCACTGGTATGATAGCTTTTGTTTTATCTGTTATTTTTTCTTTAACAGATTTAGGATCAAGAGTGTAGGATTTATTATCTATATCAGCAAATATAGGAATTGCGTTATTATGAATGATAGAGCTCGCTGTAGCTATAAAAGTAAAAGGAGGGACGATTACTTCATCTCCTGGACCAATATCTAATGCAGCTATAGCAATATGAAGAGCTGCGGTTCCTGTATTTACTCCTATTGCATGTCTAACGCCATTATATCTTGCAAAATCTTTTTCAAATTTTTTAACATATTCACCATGAAGAAGTGTTAACATTTGCGATTCCATTACTCTTATTACTTCTTTTTGTTCCTCAATAGTCAGATTCATAGTTAATCGAGTATTCTAAATATTGATATATAAAAAACCTTTTTATCTTTTCAAAAATCATTGCAAATTTTGCTGAAAAACTAAGAGTAATGATTTTATAACTGTTAACTAGTATGAATATAACAATGTGATAAAACTTGTTCAAAATTGTAAATAGTATGAATCTTTCTGTTGGTTATATCCAATAATTTTATTTTTCATCAAGGTTTCAAGAACAGAATTTATCCAATTCTTTGTAGTGTCAACGTTTTTACAGATTTCACAATACTCCATCTCTTCGTTCATTGCTAAAAGAAACTGAATTTTACTTTTAACTTTCAGATGGTTTGATTTAACTATTTTTTCAACTCTTTTTGACCAATCATATTCAAAAGTTTTTAGTTGTGCTACTTCATTACTTAATTTAGCAATTACCTCATCACGAGTTCTAAAGACCTTTAACGATAAATCATACTTATCTTTGAGGTGTTTCTTTAGTTTTTCTTCTCTTATATCTAAATCGAGTTCTTTTTTGAATTCATCAAGAATTATAGTATAATCCGAGGCATCATCGTACTTTTCTAAAACTAATACGATAATTATTTCACGATTCTCATTATAATAAGAAATTGAGTTCCAATCCTTTTCTTCGATGGTTATATAACTTTCAACAAAATTGTGAGAGATTTGTATTTGTTGGACAACGTTATTAGGAATTTCAAAATCCTCTGGATATTTCATGTAAATGTTACCACCTTCAATTTCATCCCATCGTATTAAAAAAATCCCTAGGGGAATCTACTCTCACCTTATCATTCCTATATACCTTCTTTTAAATTATAAAATTTAGCATTAATAAATTTAATTTAAATTTAGTTAGTTATGTTTAATTGAATAAATTGAAATTTCCTAAATTCTTGTATTTTTCAAAAAAAAATAAATAGAACGATGAGTAATTTTATGTAGGGAAAAACGCATGACTTTCTACTATGTATATATTTTAGAAACGATTGGAAAAAATAATAAGAAAAGATTTTATACGGGTTATACAAATAATTTGAAACGAAGAATAGAGGAGCATAAAAACGGGAGAGGAGCCAAATTTTGCAATGGGAAGAAGATAGAATTGAAATATTTTGAAACATACCTGGAGAGGAAAGAGGCAATGAGACGGGAATTAGAGATTAAAACTTTTTCAAGAAAAGAAAAATTTGAACTAATTAAAAGCTCAAATGAAATTGAGGATACAGTTGATTGAAGATCAATTTTTACTAATATTAACAGGTTTACCAGCTGCGGGCAAATCGACTTTTGCTAATTTCATGAAAAAAGCACTAAAATCAGCAGCACCTACTTTTAGAGTTGAAATAATTGATCCAGATAGTATAAGAAAAGAAATTTCTTCTCAATCCTTTAATTATGAATATGAACACCAAGTAAAAACCAAAAACATTAATTTAATTAAAGAAGCGTTATCAAAAGGCTATATTGTGATAAGTGATGATTTAAATTACTATACAAGTATGAGACATGATTTAAAGGAAATTGCTGATGAATTTAGCATACCCTTTTTTATAGTATATATTTCAACACCAATTGAAACATGCCTAAAATGGAATAATGAACGAGGAACTCCAATACCTAATGAGATAATTTATAGAATTAATGAGAAATTTGATCCTTTTGATAATTATAACTGGGATAAGCCCCTGGTATCCTTTAATTTTAGCGAAAATATGATTCACGATACCCTTCTTTCCATAATTAATCAGATTGAATTGGAATTGAGAGATTTGAATATGAGAATGATATCAACCTACAAAAAAGTTTCAATAAAAGGACCTGAAGAAAAACTAGATATTATTACAAGAAGAATCGTTGGGAAGTTTTTAAATGATCTTGACTCTCAAAATTTAAAATCTAAGGTATTAAATCTTCGAAAGATATATGTAAAAGAAAAAAAAGGAAATATAGATTCTGAAGATGAAATCTCGAGAGACTTTCTAGATTTTCTGAAAAAAAGGATAAACGTTGACGTTGTTTGAATGATTATAATATCAAGTCATATTAAAATTAAGAGTAAAGAAAATAAGGAAACAATCATTTTATAAATTTGAATTTGTTTCTATCTTTTCGAATAAATAATAACAAAATTCATTATTAAAAAATAAAAGTATATAAGAATTATTATGTCTCCAAATTCAATAAACCAAAAGGATATCAAAGTCAGAATAGAGGAACTTGAAAAAAGTCGGAGTGGACGCTCTTTATGTTATATTGATCCTGATGTAATTGACATGTTAGGTTTAACAACTGGAAATATAATTGAAATTACTGGGAAAAAAAAAACAACTGGAATTGTCGTTTCAAGTGTTATTGATAAAGGTAAATCCATCATTAGATTAGATGGACTCCAACGACTTAATGCTGGAGCAACGATTGGAGAATATGTTTCAATCAAATTAGCAAAGGTATATGCTGCTGAAGAAATCATCTTGACTCCTACAAAAGCAAATTTAGATCTGAAAAAACAAGGAGAAGCGATCAAAGCAAAATTAATTGATAAGCCGGTTGTAATCGGTGATATCATTGAAGTTTTGGGAGAAGTATATCAAACAAATGATAGTGATAATGCGATGAATGAATTTATGAAAATGATGCCCATGCTTCGAAATCAGAAAAAGAAACCTATATTAGGCACATTAAGGCTAATTGTCGAAGATAGCACTCCTTCAGATAAAGTAGTAAAAATAACACGTGACACATTAATAAAAGTTAATAAGAGAGTAGCTGTTTTGAATGTTTCTGGTGGTGTTGTTACTTATGATGACATAGGGGGATTAAATGATGAGATTCAAAGAATTAGAGAAATGGTGGAACTACCATTAAAACATCCAGAATTATTTCATCGTTTAAATATTGATCCCCCAAAAGGTGTTTTGTTTTATGGACCATCAGGAACGGGGAAAACTTTAATGGCTAAAGCTGTATCTCAAGAATCGAATGCTCATTTTATTACCATTAATGGACCAGAGATTATGAGTAAGTTTTATGGCGCGAGTGAAGGAAGACTAAGAAAGATCTTTGAAGAAGCCGAAAATTATGCCCCATCAATTATTTTTATTGATGAGATTGATTCTATAGCACCTAAAAGAGTTGATACTTCTGGAGAAGTGGAAAGACGCGTAGTTTCACAATTACTTTCATTGATGGATGGACTACAAGGAAGGGGTGAGATCATCTGTATCGGTGCTACTAATAGAATTAATGCTATTGATGAAGCTCTAAGACGCCCCGGTAGATTTGACAGAGAAATCGAATTTGGTGTGCCCAATGCAAAAGAAAGAAAAGAAATTTTACAGATTCATACGAGAGGGATGCCTTTAGAGGATAATGTGAGTTTAGATCATTATGCCGAGATAACGCATGGATTTGCAGGAGCGGATTTGATGGCTGTAAGTAGAGAAGCGGCAATGTTTGCATTGCGACGAATTTTACCCAAGATTAATTTAGATGAGCCCATCCCATCCGATATCATTCAAGAATTAAACATAAGTGATGATGATTTTACGCAAGCTATCAATTTAATTGAACCCTCGGCAATGAGAGAAGTAATGGTTGAAATTCCAAATATTAAATGGGATGATGTTGGTGGTTTGGATGAAATTAAACAAGAATTAAAAGAAGCCGTTGAATGGCCTTTACTTCATAAGGAATTATTCGAGAAAGCTGGTATTCGTCCTTTGAATGGAATTCTATTATTTGGTCCTCCAGGTTGTGGAAAAACTCTTTTAGCAAAAGCAATTGCATCTGAAACCAACAGCAATTTTATTACAGTTAAAGGTCCTGAAGTATTTTCTAAATTTGTTGGAGAAAGTGAAAAATTTGTAAGAAATATTTTTAGAAAAGCCCGTCAAGCAGCACCTTCAATAATTTATTTTGATGAACTTGATGCTATTAGTTCAGTTAGAGGAGTTAGTGAAGGTACAGCTCTCAGAGATTCTATTGTGAATCAGATTCTAGTTGAAATGGATGGGATTGAAAATCGAAAGGGTGTTGTTGTAATAGCAAGCACAAATCGTCCAGATATGGTCGATTCAGCATTATTACGACCAGGTCGATTAGACAGATTGCTCTACGTCACAGCTCCTGATCTAAAATCAAGGGAAGAGATATTAAAAGTGCATACAAAGGATATGCCATTAGCAGACAATGTCTCATTGAAACATCTTGCCCAAGTTACAGATGGATATAGTGGTGCCGATTTAGAAAACTTATGTCGTGAAGCAGGAATGGAAGCAATTCGAGAGGCAATGTATGATCTTGATAAAATAGAATATCGACACTTTGAAATTTCTTTAAATAGAATCAAATCAACTTTAACTCAAAGTGTTGTTCAACGATATGAAGAGATGGCAAAAATTATAACCGAATCTCGGAATCTCGATGAAAGTTCTGGTGATTTCTATAAATAAATACTATTTTTAACCTTAATTTTCAGATATTTCTCAATAAGTTATTTATTTTAGTTTCTACATATTATAATATACTATTATCTATTCAATTCAACAAATCGAATAAAAATGAGCGATATCAAAATAGATTGGGAAGGTCATGTTAAAAAATATCAAGTAGCAATGGAAGATTTAAATTTAGATTTTTGTTTGCTAACTCGGGTCAAATCTATAACATATCTTTCAGGTTGCTTTGTACCATGGAAAAGTTATATTTTCTTACCAAGGGAAGAATTAGGAGAGCCAGAGCTATTTACTGTACTTTTAGATGTAGAGCGTGTCAAAGCAGAATCATCTTTAAAAAAAGTAAGTGGTTGGGGACCAATGAAAGGGTTCTACTGGGAAAAAAAGGTTCAAAGTGCAGCAAAAAAAAGCGGAGCTTTTACTCCAAAAGGTAAACCACCAAGAATCGGAGTGGAATTAGGGATAGATATTTGTGTTACTGGACAAATGTTATCTTATACAGAAGCAGAGAATCTGAAGAGTATCTTTCCAGGATGCGAATTAGTTGATTTTAATGATAAGACAGAACGTATTCAATTTATAAAAGAGCCAGAAGAAATTGCTATGTTGAGGGAAGCGAGCAGAATAACAGATATAGGTCAAAAAGCCGTAAAAGTGGCATTATCTGAACGTCCAATAGAGAAGATATTTACAGAAAATGAAATTGCGGGAATTGGAACTAAAGCTATGCGTGATGCAGGAAGCAATTATGAGTGGACTTTCACAGGAAACCAAGAAATTGGATCTGGATATCGTGCCAGTTATACATTTAATGGATGCACTCCTGCAACAAATAAGAAAGTAAAGGAGGGAGAATCATTGCTAGTTGATCTTCATAGTGAAACAGGATGTTATCTTGGTGATTTAAGCCATAATTATGTGCTTGGTAAATGTTCTCCTGAATTAAAAGCCTTTAATGATGTGTATGAACAACTTTGTTATACTCTTATCGATAATATGACTCCTGGTACAACATTTGATGAATGCTATCAAGCAGTTAGGATGGTAGCTGATAAAAAGGGTTATGCGAATGACTTATTTTTTGGTTTAGGACATGGAATTGGTATAATAGGGAATGAATCGTGGCCAGTAGTCGTACCTGGCAAAGATTGGGGACATATGGTCTTTGAAGAAAATATGGTTGAAATTGCTGCCGTTGTGTTCAATTGTCCTGGACTTGGTGGATTAAGGTTGGAATCTCCAACATTAATTACAAGTAAAGGTGCAGAAGTTTTACCCAAGACTCCATTTGAAGTGGATTATGTTTAAAATTTTCAAAATAATTAAAAAAAAAAGTTAAATTCTTTCTTTACCGCAATGACGACAGAAATTAGCATAGGGATCCATTTTTTCTTTACAATAACTACAAATATTTTCTGTTGAGACAACATTTTGTAAATTGATCGATTTAAGAATCGTAGAATTTATCAAATCGCTTAAATAATTCGCGCTTTCTCTACCATTATTTTTATTAGTAGCCATAGTAATAGAAAAAATGAGATTATCTCTCGTTTCGACAACAATTAAAAATATTTTCTGGAATTTCGTTGGATATACCTTTTTTATGTTAGCTAAAGGTATTTTGAATCCTTCCTTATAATCATCAACTGACGCACCAATTCCAGTAAGAGAAATATTTGATCTCCTGAATAAGGAAAGATTATCCTCACTTAATAACACTTTGCCTAATTCCATTTGATAGTGCCATTTCTTCTGCACGATATGGCCTTCACAAAAGTATCCATCTGTTGTAAATATTAACGACATGATTATCTTGTATGATTAATGATAGGATTAGTATTTGACTTTATCCTAATTTATTCATGTAATAAATCACTTATATATCATATGAAGTCCAATTTTTATCTCCTCTTTTCTAAATGTCAATAAATTTTTAAAGATAAACTCGATGAATACTTTAGTAGTCCTCAATTAATAACGGGGACCAAAAAAAATTATTGAAAAATAGTGAAAATCAATGTCTGAACAATTATTGAAATGTAGAGATTTTATGCTTAAAGAAAAAATGATCTCTTTAACAGATAAAGGTGAAATTTTTAATGGTAAAACTAATGAACTCATCGGTACTTTCCGAGGTAAACTGATTAAAATTGGAAACACCTATAGAATTAGGGATTTAAGTGAAGCTCCGGTTTTAACTGTAGCCGAAAAAATTATCTCCTTGCGTTCTTCCTACCGATTTTATAAAGGTGGAGAAAAAGACGATAATCAATATTTAGGGATACTGAAAAGAAAAATTGTTTCAATCAAGCCATCCTACTGGTTTGAAGATCCCAATGAAAATAGAGTATTCGAGATGAAAGGTAATATCTTTACCCTGAAATTTAAAATCCTGAAAGATGGCAAAGAAGTCGCTGAAATTAGCAAAAAGTTATGGAAAAGTCTATTGAGAGGTCATTATGGAGTACAAATGAATCCTGATCTTGATGATGATTCTGCCATGCTAATTTTAGGCATAGTTTTAATGCTCCATCACGAAAAAGAAGAGAATAAGGGTCATAGGGGAGTTTTTTAAGATTAATTTAAATTAATTTTTTTATATTTTTTTTTATTGTTTTTTTGATGATTTTTATTTTAGAATTAATGAGGAGAACTGAAAGTTGAAGATCCCTAAGATTGATGAAGAAGAAATTATCGATACTTTAAGGAAATTGGTACAAATTCCTTCAGAAAATCCCCCTGGGCTGACAGAAGATATTGTTGACTTCATAACATCAGAAATTCTGACTGAACAAAAAGGTTTTAGAAATGAAGTCATTACACACGTTAAGAATGGAATAAAGCTTCATAATTTGGTGAGTCAAATTGGAGAAGGTAATAATAAAATTGTGTTTTCTGGTCATTTCGACGTTGTTCCTTCAGGTATTCATTCCAGTTGGATATTTCCACCTTTTTCAGCGGACATTAAAGGTGGGAACCTCTATGGTCGTGGTTCAGCAGATATGAAAGGGGGTTTGGTAAGTTTATTATACACCATGAGAAATATATCAAAAATTCCTGATCTTTTAAAGAAACATACTTTCATATTTGCAGGTACTGCTGATGAAGAAGATGGCATGACAGGTTCCTTGGAATTGAAAAATAAAGAACTATTTAAAAATATATCTTTTTTGATTGTAGGAGAACCTACAAATATGAAGATTGGTGTTGCTGAAAAGGGTCTTTTATGGATTGCTTTAAAATTTAGGGGAAAACCCGCACATGGTTCCATGCCACACGAGGGAGTTAATGCGATAGAATGTGCATTAAAAGTTCTCCCAGAAATATATCGTTCTATCGTTCCGTTGGAAAATTTGATATTAGGCAAATCAACAGTGAATATTGGGAAAATTGAGGGAGGTACTGTAATAAATGTAGTACCAGAAATAGCAAAGTTAGAATTAGATTATAGATTAGTGCCAGAAGAAGATCCCGAAATGGTTATTCAAAAATTGCAACAAATTAATGTAGGATCTTGTGTTCTTGAACTTGAAAGGCTTAAAAATTTACCAGCGCTCCAAACAGACATAGATCATCCTTTAATTAAAAATTTGTTAAATATCGTAAATACAGAACTTATAGGATTACCCTATGCAACTGACGCAGCAAATCTAGTAGATCCTAAAGACTCTGTTCCATTTATTATTTTTGGTCCTGGAGACCCAAAATTCATTCATGCTCGTGATGAACGAGTAAAAGTTAAAGATGTGTGTAATGCTACTAGATTCTTAACCAAATCCCTCATTTCTACTTATTTAAAATAAGCTTGAATTAAGCGCGAAGTATATCATAACCCTAATACGAATTTTTCAATCCGATCAAAAGCTTCGACTAATAAATTAAACTCTGTTGCATAGGAAATTCTTATTCTGTCCTTAGAATGTGATCCAAAGATATTTCCCGGTACGATAGCCACCCCTTTTTCTCTCATTACCTTTTCAGCAAATTCAGAGCCGCTTATATTAAACCCTGAGACCGATGGCATTATGTAAAATGCACCTTTAGGTTTGATAACATCAAAATTTAATTCCTTTAGGCGTTTATAGACAAATAATCTGCGCTTATCAAAACTTTCTAAAATTTTATCAAAAAAGTGTTGATCCATTTTTAAAGCTTCTAAGAATCCATATTGAGCAGCATGATTAGTACCAGCCGCAGTGTATTGATGATATTTTTCCATTAAATCTATAATTTCTTTTTTAGCGACTACGTATCCCAGTCTAAACCCAGTTGCGGAATATAATTTAGACATTGCATTTATTGTTACTGTTCTATCAAGCATTTCATCAACGGAAGCAGGGCTTGTATGTTTGTAACTATCATATAAGTAATTCTCATATACTTCATCGGATATGAGATATAAATCATATTTTTTTACTAATTCAATGATTTTGTCTAATTCTTCAGAACTCATCGCATGTCCAGTTGGATTGTTAGGAGAATTGATTAGAATTGCTTTTGTTTTTTCAGTTATTGCTCTCTCCATATTTTCGATATTTGTGCTAAAGTCATCATTTCTCTTAATTTCAATCACCTTGACTCCAAAAAATAAAGAACAATAATAATAGGATATGAAATTTGGAGATGATAAAATAAGTTCATCATCCGGATTGAATAAAGTTGCAAAAGTTAATGTTAATGCTTGAGATCCTCCATTGCTTAGGATAATATTTTCATTCCAGCTAGTCTGAATGTTATTAAATCTTTTTAATTTTATTTCAATCTGTTGTAAAAGTTCTGGTATTCCCCTAGTAGGTGCATAATATGTGATCTTTTTATGCAAGGCATTGATGTTTCCTTCTATTGCTGGATCTGGGGTTGAAAAATCCGGTTGACCAATTCCTAGACTAATAATATCTTTTTTTCCTGCAGCAAGATCCATTAGTTCCCGAATTTTAGATCGTGGAGCCTTTGCTACTTTTATTGATAATTCTTTCATATGAGAAGCACCCTTTTAATGATAGTTAAAGGTTATAATATTTTATAAATATAGAGAAAATGAAACTGATATGTTCAATTTGATAAAGCTATACACTTTCACCATAACTTGCTTATTGATTTTCAAGAATCTGATATACAAGTGTTTTAAAGGCGTTATCTACATTTTCACCGAATTTCGCACTTGTTTCAATGAATTTACTAGCGTTAATTTTTTCGGCCAATTTATTTCCATCGCTGGTTTGGACTACCCTCTGTTCATTCAAATCACTTTTATTACCAAGTAACAAGTATACTCCTTCTCTTTTAACATATTTTTTAAAATCATTCAGCCATTTCGACACAATATTCTCAAAAGTGACAATCCGAGTGACATCATAAACCAATAAAGCACCAACGCATCCCTGATAATATAAACTTCTTACGACATTATACTTTTCTTGTCCAGCAAGATCCCAAACGATTAATCTGACTTTAGCGTTTAACTCTTCCAATATTACATCTTTACGGATAATATTTGCACCTAAAGTTGGTTTGTAATCTTCTTGAAATGTATTTTCAACAAACTGATTTATCAATGACGTCTTACCAACTGCTGCATCACCGAGAAGCGTAATTTTAAATACATATTCACGTTCTTCATTCATCATATAATCAGGCTTTAAGATTTTTAAATACCATCAAATAAAATCATAAATTTTGCTAAAAGTACTCCATAGTTTTTCTTTGACTTTTGTTTTTATTAATGTTTCGTCAAATCACATTTTTATTTCTTTTTTCAATATTCAAGATTAATGTAAAGGTATTATGATGTGGATCAAAAACATTTTCTTTAGTTTTTTCTGAAACGATGATATAATCTGAAGAAAGCGTCTTTTCTAATGAATGGATTAGGAAACCTCTGAATAAATCACAAGAAACTCCAATTTCAGAGCAAAAGACGCATTTTATAACTTTTATAATGTATTGGTTTTCGCTCTTTTCTTTAACTTTAACATCCCAATTAGTTTTTATTAATTTGTTTATTTCAGAAATAATTTCGGTAAAACTCTTGCCAAATGGGAATAAATAAAATGAAAATTTTCTTCCAATCTCATAAAGTAACTGATTAGATTCATATAAAAGACAATTTTGTGCTGCAATTAGCTTTTTAAATGAAAAAAAATCAATTTCACCATCGGGGTTAACATCTCTCGTATCTTTTAACTCAATTAATTCTGCTTCTCTTAAGATAGACTTCATACCATCATAATCAAGGGAATCTAAATAAGCTTGTAATAACGCGGTTATCACACAATTCTTTACTGTACCTTTGTATTCTCCAATTAAATCAGAATTATCAGTCATAAATCGAAAAAAGTAATCGTAATTTTTACAAGAATTTGAGTGGAATCAAAATTGAATAATAATTTCCATTCTTACTATCTTAATTCATATTAAAGCTTTTAAGATTTATTTTTTAACTTGGTAAAAATAACTATAAAAAACTAATTTTCTGAGATTTACATTTTCTCTCTAAATTGTATTCATCGATTAAAAGGGTTATGTTGTATAAAAAGGCACTAAAATGAATAAAAATAGTAGATTAAAAAATTATATATCTTATTTTTCAACGGTTTTTATAAGGTTCTCAATTTCAGATTGAATGACTTCTGCTTTCTTAGCTTCTTCGCCTTGGATGGCGTTAGCAAGCTCGATCCTCTCGCGATGTATCGTATTCATCGCACAAAATGGAACTTCGAGTACTTTAGTATTGTCATTCGGATCAATTACACCATAATGGACTAAACATTGACAAATTCTATCAAGATCAAAATTATATGCATCCTGGAAGTGCATGGCACTTATTAAAAGGTTACGAGTGTGTAAAAAATTTGTTGCAGAAGATAGGTTTGGAGCCATTACTAATCGAGCGAACCCTTGGAATGTTTTACTTGTCAGTACCTTTGCTGGATTCTTAACATAACGCATTGAACCGGCTAGATAATAAGCTTTCATCATTTGGCGATATCCTAAGTTTGTCATATCATCGATAAATTTACCAATAGTATTGGGAACGGCTCCCAAGTCTTCAAGATTTACATTCTTCAAAAAACCAGTTGGTTTTGGTATTTCTTGTTTCTGAACCATATCATAGGTTTTATTTGACCATCTAACTAATCCTTCCACGTCAAAATATTTTTCAAGAGGTTCCCACTCATCTTTGTCATTAACTATACAGATGGTGGCAAATCCACAATCTTTATGACTTGTCATTGAAAATTCGGGAACATCATCAAACCAAGCTAATAATCTCGTCATCTTGGCAGTCGTTGCTATGGGATAAAATCTTGTAATCGCATTATTTGTGGCTTTATTGATAGCTACTTTCAGATCAGAAGTTGTATATCGAAGATCCATTAACTCTTCGAAACTTATGCGTCCACATAGGGATACTGGTTGAAATACTACGCCTGTAACTAAGTCAGTATTTTGCTTAGCAAACTCCAATATCGGAGCGATTTGATGATCATTTACTCCTTTAGCAATAACTGGTACTAATACAATTCCGTAGTAGCCGATTTTTCGAGCATTTTCAAATACTTTTTTCTTCAGAGGCCACAAATTAACACCTCTCACTTTTTTCCATACTTCTGGATCATCAGTAGCGTCGAATTGTAAGTAAATGGCTTTCATACCTGCATCCATGCATTTCTTCATAAATTCAGGTGATTTTGCAAATCTCACTCCATTAGTAGTGACCATTACCTCAACAAAACCTAGCTCTACTCCTTTTCGAATGATATCTGGAAGATCATCTCTAACAGTAGGTTCCCCTCCAGATAATTGTAGCAAAACAGGAGGAACGGGTTTCATTGACCTAAAATGTTCCATAATTTGCACAAGTTGATCGAATGTAGGCTCAACCACATACCCCTTGGCGCTAGCATTCGCGAAACAGATGGGGCAAGTCAAATTACATCGATTTGTGACATCAATTAGGGCTATATTTGGGGCGGATTTATGATTGGTACACAAACCACAATCATTTGGGCATCCATTAACAGTGTTTTTAATTCCAGAACTTATGGATTCTGGTTTTGTGGAATTATCAATAGTAGATCCTAACTCATCAGTGAAAGTCTGTGCCCATTTATATTCCTCAGATTCGCTTGCGAGTTTATCCTTGAATTCTCCGTGTTCTTCACAATTTTTGCGCATCATGACGAAATCTGTCTTTGGATCAACATAAATTTCGGCGTCAATGGTTTTCATGCATTCTGGACAAATGCTACGGGTTCGTCTAATTATTTCTTCGGTCATAGGAATCAGTTTTTTCAATTTTATTTCTATTTGAACAAATATGTAATTAATCAAATAACACTTTTTTGCTTAAAAATTTAATCGCGTAATACATATTTGTAATAGTATTATTAAAGAAGAGTTGAATAGTAATTAAATTGTTCTCTTTTTGGATATAATTGAAATGCCAAATCTTACGTTGTAATATAAACCTTTTCTTTTTCAATTATATGTTTATATTTTTAAAATTATCACAGATATTTAATAGGAGGTTCTTCTTCAATGTATCATGATAAAATAATGTTCTTTTTTAATTTAAAGATTAAGTTAATTAACCAATATGTTATGAGGGAGAAAAGAGAGACTCCTGCCCCGAGACCTAATGATAAGGTCAGAAAAATTATAGGGGGATTCCCCAGTTCCGTGTATATCACGACTCTTGGAGGGCGAAATAAGAGTGCATTACATGCACTACCAAAAGACAAAAATCCAGGGTGAGGCAGGAGTCATATTTAATGGTTTTGTATTATTTTCTTTTTCTTTTTCTTTTTTATAGGGTAATTTTAATTAAAAAATTTACTAAAATTTTAATTCAATTTTTATCTTAAGTACTATATATCTTTCAACCTATTTAAAATAATTCATCATTTGAACAAGGTTTAACTATTAAAAATACCTATTACATCAATTATAATGAACGATAATGATAAATTACAACGTATTCGTAACTCTGAACCAGATTTTAAAGTAAGTTATAAAACTTTTTTATCTAGTATTGTTGGTTTTGTAATTTCGTGGTTCAACATGATCATAATTCAAAATTCTCCTCGAAGTGTTGAAGTTCTTGCGTTTTTATCAATAATTTTAACTACATTTATTCCTGCTATTATAATTTCTTTAAGAGATCGTTATTGGGGGTATGGATACATGATAGGCTTTTCAATAGCAGGTATATTATTTATGATATTAGTGGATCCATTTATCGGAGGTTATACGTTCGTTACAGCTTTGTTTATCTTCATAATCATGTTGCTAATTTTTTGGAAAACTTGGAGATCTTTAAGTTCTATAAAAACCAATTTATAGAATTAGTAAAAGTGATAAAAAGTGAATTTTCCTCTTAATTGTAAAATATTTTAATCTTCTTGAGTTGGTATGTCTTCTATTACAACACTGCTGACTTTTGGTAATTTTATAAATTCTTGCTCAATTTTCTTATCATATTCAGAATTTTGATCTATTAAATCTCCTATTAAATATGTTTCATAAAAACAATTCTCTAATTCATAACATATTCCCGTTGTATGAAGGATATCCTTAATCAAGTTTAATTTATTTAAGACTTCCGAAATTCCTTTCACAATTTCTGGAGAAAATTCTTCTAGCTTAATTAAAATTTTTTTAATTGAATTATTTTTGGTTGGAAAACAACTAATCTTTATAACGTCCTCCCGAGAAATAAATATAAGAAGATAATAAGGAGTTTTTGAAATCTCCTCTTTTATTTCCTCGGGAAAGAATGTTTGGTTTAAAGTTTTTCTAGTTATAATTAAACCGGTTGAAATTTTTTTTTTTTGGTCATCCAAGTTTGAGTTAACTTCCATTATCAACAAAATCTAAGGTTAATTTGAAAGAATATATGTCTAATAATAAAAATTGTTTGTTATTAATTTTTGTTATTTTAACTTAATATTTTTAGATGAAATGTGATAGTGTCATTAAGATAATATTCAATTATTAAACTGAATTTAAGTTTAAATCATTTATACTTGATCTTGCTCGATTATTAATTTTAAGTTTGTGAATGAATTGATTAACTCATGATAAAAAGGGTAACCTATGTATCCAAATTCAAATATAAAATCATATGGTTTTGGTAATAGACAACAAGATTCCAATTCTAATCGTTTTTTGGCTATATATTTTTTAGATAAACTAACTGGATCGCTACTATTAAGTAAGGAATATTCATTAAATCCAAATAGCACAATTGATATGGATTTGATTGGAGGTTTCTTAAATGCATTAAATTTATTCATTAAAGAAGTAAAACCGGGCCGTAAATCTGAAGAGATTCAAGATATAAATTTCGATGAAACAAGAATTTTATATGAGAGATATGGTAGATTATTAGTTGTTGCTATTACTCGTAAAACAAACTTGGTTATTGAAAGATCAATACTAAAACAGATTGTTCATGATTTTTACTCAAGATTTGAGGGGAGTATCAATCATTTTGATGGTAGAATTGAGCCAAAAATTCTTAAATATAAAAAAAGATTGGAAATAAATAGCTTTAATACTAATTTTAATCACAATTTTGAATTTTAAAATAAATTACGAAAATTTAATTTAGATTTTCATCTCGTTTCTTTTCTACGATTTTTTCAATTTTATTCTCAAGTTTTTCTCCAAGTCCCTTTATATCGGGTTTAACTTCAAATCTTTTCCGGTCTTCTTCTCTTTGTTTCTCCCTGTAAAATGCCTTTTCTTCAAATGCTTTTTCAATAACTTCACTAGTTTTTTCAAATTCAGGATGTAATTCCATTCTTTCTTGATCAATCTCTTTTTTCTTCTCTATTCTGAAAGCTTTCTGATCAATTGATGATTTTATAGCTTCGCTTGCGGATTCTAAGTCAGGTTTGATAGTAACCCTTTTATAATCATCTTCTCTTTGCTTTTCTCTAAAGAATGCCTTCTCTTCAATGGTTTTTCCTATTGCATCACTTATTTTTTCCTTATCAGGCCTCACGGCTAATCTCTTTTGATCTATCTCTCTTTGTTTATCAATCCTAAATGCTTTTTCAGCAATAGTTTTATCAATAGCTTCCCCAGTTGCTCTAAAGTCAGGATGAATTTCCATTCGCTTTAAATCATCTTCTCTTTGTTTTTCTCTTAAAAAGGATTTCTCTGCGATAGTCTTGCTTATAGCTTCAGCAGATTTTTCAATATCCGGGGTGAGTTCCATTCTTTTTTGATCTAATTCCCTTTGCTTTTCAATTCTAAAGGCTTTTTCATCAATAGATTCCTTAATAGCTAAAGTTGCTGCCTCAAGATTGGGCTTCATCTTTAATCGATTTTGATCAATCTCTCTTTGTTTATCTATCCTGAATGCTTTTTCTGCGATGGTTTTGTCAATAGCTTCCCCAGTTATTCTGAAGTCTGGATGAATTTCCATCCTTTTTGAATCCTCTCCTCGTTGTATATCTCGAAAGTAGGCTTTTTCATTAATTGTTTTACTGATTGCTTGAGCGCTTGTCTCTATATCTGGTTTGATTTTATGTCTTTTTTCGTCATCCTCTTTCTTTCGCTGGATCATAAAAGCTTTTTCATCAACTGATTTACTAATGGCATCCATTGATTTTTCTATATCTGGTTTTATCTTTATTCGTTGCATATCAGATTCCCTTTTTTTTTCGATTAAAAAAACTTTCTCATTCATGGATTTAGCAATAATTTCTCCAATTCCTTTGATATCTGGTTTAAGATCCATTCGTTTTAAGTCGTCTTCTCTCTGTTTTTCTCTTTTAAATGCTTTTTGTTCCATATCTTTTTCAATTGCTTCTCCTTTCATCTCTATATCAGGTTTTATTTCCATTCTCTGTAAATCTTCTTGACGATGTTTATCACGGTGAAATGCTTTTTCTGAAATAAGAGCTGAGATTGATTCTTTGCTTTCTTCGAAATTCTTTTTCCGTTCCTCTTCGAATTCTTTAAAGTATTCATCTCGTTCTTGTTTCTCTTTACTATATATCTTATCTACAATCTCTTTCTGCTTCTCGATCTCCTCTGGTGTTAATTGCTTTTCATTTTCTTCCATATGCTTCACTTGCAGATTTATAAATTGATATTTTTAAATTATTAGTGTCAAATTTTCTATTTAATTATTTACATATTCAATAAATCTCAGAGAAATTTAGTTTGATTATAAAAAAAGAGAATGATTTCTTTGGTTAAACTGAATTAATATTAAATTTAGAGAGGAATATCATTTTTTTATTTTATTTCTCCTCACATTAGAGAGGTATTAATGCGGTACTGCCGTGTTGTTGAGCTTCATTAATAAGTGCCATTAATTCATCATTTGAAATTGGAACTAAATCTAATACGGTCATTTTTGCTAATTTTAAAACAGCTCGTACGGTTTCAGCTAAATTATTGCAATCTCCCGAGAAAAACACTTTCCTTTTGCCAAATTCTTTTACAAGTTTATCGCCTACCTCGTTAATAGCGCAGTATCCTGCTACCAGCCCTTTTGTGTAGCCTTCTTCTTTTAACATTTCAACTAAATTTTCATCGTGACCTTTTCCTATTACTAAAAACCAGTTTCCTTTAAATTTATCAGGATAATCATATGCAAAACCTTGTACGGTTGCTAAAGGATTGTTTAAACAACCTTCAATACATGCCAATTCTTTTCCTTTTACTATTTTCACATCATCCGGAAATTTTTGCACAAGATTCCATTCATATTTCTCTTTATACTCGCTTAAATCTTTACCAATAACGTTTATCTTTTCAATATCACCTTCTCCTAATCCGCGTTGATATGCCATTTTTAGGTGAGGAACTTCATCTATTGTCAGACCAAAGATCCGTGCTCCAATTACATCAACTGATAATGTATCCCTCCCTCCAATTAATATGTTAAATGGAATTACTAATTCATCCTCCCAAGCTGTAGGAGGATAGTGTCCATGAATTGTTCCTCCTCCTGAACCATCAATAATCGTAATGTCGGGTCTTATAATTCCATATACATCTACTAATTTTGAATGTAAATTATAATTATGATCTTTACCTCTATCTGCGTGTTGTGGAAACCCCCATTGATTCTTTATACCGAGGGTGACTCTAGCCATGGAATGTGTTTTAAGTTTTGGTAAATTTATATAGGTTATTAAATCTCTATTTTCTATTATCCTAACAATTGTTTCTGGCATCCTGAAAGTTTTCAAATTATAACCTTTGGGATCTTCTTTTGATGATTTTTTCCCCTCAAAATTAAAGATTTTTGTTTTTTCTTCGTCTAAATATATTATATCTACCCCTAAATCATCGCAAACTTTCTTATAACCATTGATTGCAAAAACAATTCTAGTCATATTCGCTTGTGTAGAATTCTCCATAACATGAATTTTTGCTTGGTTGTTGCTTAAATAGCGGATGACTGCTTCCAGTAATTTTGGAGAGGTATATGCGTGTTTCTTAAAATCAATTCCATTCACTTTTATATAGACTTCTTTTGAACTCTTTAATATGGGACCTGATTTTTCTAAGCTCTTAAAGATATTATTAACTGCTGATTGGATACCATTCTTAGTATCAGAAATGATTACTTCTGTCATAATTTCACCTTTAATTTTGATGATAATAAATTGGATTCTTCACTTAAATAAACGATTATACATCATATCGAATATCAAAATTATTCTAATATTTCAAAATGAAAAAAAATATATATGACACTCCATATCACAATTTATAATATTTCATTTTGAAAAAAATAGTTTAAATTTAAAGACCAATCCAAAAATGTGGCCAAGAGGATTCAAATTTTTCGGTGACTTTTTAGAAGACTTCAAATTAATATTAATCTTTAACACCGTTAAAGAAATTCCAGAAGGATTGACCTACTACGATTTGAAAAAATTCGGAAATATCCCTCATTCCAAAATCTATCGAATGATGAAGGAGCTAGCAGAAGAGGGATATTTGTCAGTGAAAGATGATGTAAGCAGGGATACTGGTCGACCTAAGCATCTATATTTTATGACTGATAAAGGAGAAAACAAATTGATAGATCTTCGTAATAAAATTGGCAAGATTTTTGAATTAATTAAACAGAGATTTCCTGAAAGCGGTATAGAATTTGACCATGAGAAAATCTTGAAGGGAGCTACTTTCAGCATTTGGTCAAGTCCAGTTGAGTATATAATGCAAAAAGATATTTCTAATGAAGAAAAATTGGAAGTATTGACTTCTATGGAGAAAGATGTGGATGAAATATTACATAAAATTAGAAAAGAAAAAGAAAAATTACAGAGGGATAAGACATGAATTCTATTCAAATGATTTTCAAATACTGGGCAAAATCAAAAAAAGATTTTATTTTCCAAGTCTTTTATCTTATATTATCAACGATTTTTTACACGCTATCACCGATATTTATAGGAAGAATGATTGGAAATTTGATTAATGTTAATGAACTACTAATGAATTTCTTATTTGTGCTAATTTTCGCATCTTTAATATATTTCACTAACCGAGCAGCAAGGTTTAAAGGTGCAGAAGTATCTGCAAGAGCTATATACTATTTACGTACAGATATTAGTAATGCAATATATCGCCAATCATTTGCGTTTTTTGACAAGACAGAAACGGGACAATTAATTTCAAGAGCTACAAGCGATATTGAAGAAACTCAGACGATTTTTGGTATGGGATTGAATTTAGGATTACAATCAATACTTCAAATGGGAGGTGTTTTTATAGGTTTTCTCCTTTTTAGTTTCGAACTATCAATTATTTTAATAATTGCCTTTGCAGGGTCTCTAACTACATCGTTTTTGATCGCAAAGAAGCTTAAACCGATTTTTTTAGAAACACGCCAAAGTTTTGGCGAATTAACTAATACAATAAGAGAAAATATCGTTGGAGCTGAAGTTGTTAGGATGTTTAGCACACAAAATAAAGAACGCCAAAAGTTTCAACATTATAATAAAAGATTCTATAAAGCTAGTGTTGATTCTGTTAAATTTAATTCATTATATATGCCTCTTGTTTATGTAATAATCGGCTTTATGACAATTATCACTTTTTTTCTTGGTGGAATATGGTATATTGAGGGTAAAATGGCACTAAACGTAATTATTACCTTGATGTCATACACAGCTCAGCTTGGTTTTCCTTTAATGATGTTAGGACAAATTATGCTTATGTATGTACAAGCTGATGCTGCACTTACGCGTGTTAGAGAGATACTTGATTCTGCCCCTGAGATTGAAGATTCTCCTGATGCTCTTCCTATAAAATCGGCCAAGGGTGAAATAATTTTTGAAGATGTTTCATTTGGTTATACATCTGAACATAGAATCTTAAAGGATGTTTCTTTTAAAATCCCAGAAGGTAAGAAATTAGCCATACTGGGGACAACAGGATCTGGTAAATCAACAATTATCAACTTGATTCCAAGGTTTTACGAAATCAATGAAGGTAGTATTAAAATCGATGGAATTGATATACGTAATTATATCTTGAAAGATTTACGTAAAAATATAGGGTTAGTTTCACAAGAAACTTATTTGTTTAATAAAAGTATTGCAGATAATATATCTTATGGTAAGAAAGATGCTACTCATGAAGAAATCGTAGATGCGGCTAAAATCGCAGAACTACATGAATTTATTATGAGTTTACCGAATGGTTATAATTCAATAGTAGGAGAAAGAGGGACTAGATTGTCGGGAGGACAGAAACAACGTTTATCTATTGCAAGAGCTTTGATTGTAAAACCAAATATTTTAATTTTCGATGATTCTACCAGCTCTGTTGATGTAGAAACTGAATTTAAAATTCAAGAAGCTTTAATGAGAATAATGAAAGGAACAACAACTATTATTATAACCCAACGTATATCCACGATTCGTAATGCAGATTTAATATTAATTTTAGATAGAGGGCGCGTCGTTGGACTAGGTAATCACGAAGAATTGTTCAATTCGAACGTATTATATAGACAAATATTTGAAACATTGTATCAAAAACAAGAATCAAAAGGAGGTATCATTAATGAGTAGTAGTACAAATAAGGAAGATAAAGAAGAAGAAAACGATATAATTCAACCAAGGGTAGGAACGCATCGTGGTCCATTTATGATGCAAAGTGATAAATCTAAATTAATAAATCCTCGACGCGAATTATGGAGATGGCTTTTTTCATATTTGGGACGTTATAAGTGGAAATTTTTATTATTTCTAATTTTGTTATTACTTGGATCTTTGGTATCTTCAATTAGTCCCATTATTTCAGCAAGAATAATAGATAATGGAATTGTAGCGAAGGATAGTGCATACATAATTATAATGAGTACCTTTTACTTCTCATTGCTTTTATTCATGGCAATTGTAACTTTTTTTTCTCAATATGGAATGGGGAAAATATCACAAAAAATTACCTTTGATGTTAGAAATGACTTATTTTTTAAACTACAAGATATGTCTTTAAGTTATTTTGATAAGCGATCATCTGGAGATATAATGTCCATAACAACTAACGATGTGACTCAGCTAAATCAATTAGTCGGAGGTCAATTTGTAACAATTATTACGAGTGTCGTCGGTTTAATTCTTACTGTCTTTATAATGTTTATTCTCAATCCATATTTAGCGCTTCTTTCTTTAGTTATCTTTCCTATATTCTTTTTCTTTACGTATTTATTTAGAAAGGTAGCGATGGGGCTCTTTAAAGAATCAAGAAAAACAATTGGTAAAGTTACATCATCAATTCAAGAAAATATTGCAGGAGCCAAGGTTGTTCAGGCTTACGGACAAGAAAAGAAAGCATCCATTGAATTTGATAAAGCAAACACGGCTAATTATAATGCAATGTTAAAAATTAGAAAATTTATGGCTACAATCTTTCCTCTAATTACGTTTGTTACAACACTGCTTACGGCAAGTATTTTATTAGCTGGAGGTCTTACAGTCTTAGGAAATGTTTCTGTTTTTGGTATTATCGTCTCGGTAGGAGTTCTTAGCGCATATATTAGTATTTTGGGACAATTTTTTAGACCTTTTATGACTTTAATGCAAATTCAACAAATAATCGCAACGGCATTAGCAGCGAGTGATAGAATATATTCATTACTTGAGGAAAATGTCGAGATTCCTGATATGGAAAACCCAAAACATCTTCATAACGTAATTGGAGAGATAAAATTTGCTACTGTAGATTTTGGTTATACTTTAGAAAATGGGAAAGAGTCCAATTTTAAATCAAAAATCCCTCAAATCGGTTCTCATACTATGAGTCCTATAGGATTGCCAGGACGTCCAGCTATCCCAGATAATCCAATGATGAAACAAATGATGGAAAGAGTGATGGATTTTATAAAAGCCCTTCCGGAACCATATTCTTCTTTTATGATGAAGAATGTCCAACTCATGCCTCAAGAGATTAGACAGAAATTATTCATGAGTATAATGGGCAAGGAACCTTCAGAAACACCAAAACTAATTGATACTATATTGTTTGAATTTAATTATGCTATACCAGGTACGGATAATGCTAATAACCATCCGGAGCTGAATACTTCTTTTACGCAAGATTCTATAAAAACTATGAAAGGAGAGTCTTCTCCAATTCCAGCTTTACCTTCTGAAGCAATCTTACAAATGGCTAAAGTTATAGAGAAGAATTTGATAAGCAAAGCTACTATTCCGACTTCAAGTGGCGGAATGGGTGAAGGTAGTGAAATGATAGGAGGGAACATGCCACGAATGTCACCTCAATCTATGCTAAGGATGTTAGCAACCATTAAAATTAAAAAAGATGTTTATGATCAAATTCCCAAAATAGTTCGAGAAGCATTAGAAGAACAGACATTAATAATTCAACACGAACAATCAAAAGGTTACGTGTTAAAGAATGTAAATTTAGATATTCCACCAGGTAAAACAATGGCTATTGTCGGAGAAACGGGTGCTGGTAAAACTACTATTACCAAACTAATTTCTCGTTTTTATGATGTAAATGATGGAAAGATAATGCTTGATAATGTAGATATCCGAGAAATTAGTAAAAAAAATCTTCGTAATTTGATAGGTATGGTCCCACAAGATGCTTTTCTATTTACAGGGACTATAAAAGAAAATTTACTTTATGCTTTCGACGATCCTTCACCAGAAATAGAAAATAAAATGATTGATGTATCTAAATTTCTCGGTTTACATAATTTCGTTGAAACATTACATAAAAAGTATGATACTAGGCTTAAAGAAAATGCTTCTAATATATCAATTGGACAGCGTCAATTGATAGCTTTTGCTCGAGCTTTAATAAAAGACCCAAAGATCTTAATTCTTGATGAGGCAACCTCCTCCGTTGATCCTTATACTGAAACATTAATTCAAGATGCTTTAGATAAAGCAAGACATGGGAGAACAACAATTATTATTGCACATAGGCTTTCAACGATTAAAAATGCAGATCATATTATTGTATTGAGTGCTGATAAGAAAGGGATAATTGAGCAAGGAACTCATAATTCATTAATTGAATTAAATGGTAGGTATAAGCGTTTATTGGAAATGCAACATCGAGAAATATAACTTGAAGATTAAAATTATCTTTTTTTTAATTAAAATTATTTTAAATTCTTACTTTTTCTAACATAAGCTTAATACTTTTATTGTGATTAATAATTCCGTATTTAGAATTTGAAAGTAAGAAAATTTTCTATACTTTAAAGGAATCTGGGAAAAAAAAGGTTCTAATATTCATTCATGGATCGGGGGGAAATTCAAATGTTTGGTCACAACAATTAAAATTAGAAATTGATTATGATATAATCTCCTTAGATTTGCCATCTCATGGTAAATCTTCAAAGTTTTCTGAATTGTCGTTGAAATTGTATGTTGATATTCTGAACATGTTTATTAATTCTCTTAAGTATGAAGACGTAATCTTATGCGGGCATTCACTTGGAGGAGCTGTCATTCAATCTTATTACTTTACTTATCCAAGTAAAGTCAAAGCTTTAATTTTAGTTGGAACAGGTGGAAGATTGAGAGTGAGTCCTATCATATTAGAATCGCTCACCTCTAATTATCCGGAATTTCTAAAAGCTTTACCTTCTGCTGCTTTTTACGAAAAAACCTCAAAAGAGATAATAGCTGCTTATATAAACGAAAGTTCTACCATAAGTTCTGACGTGACGTTTCAAGATTTTTCGATTTGCGATAAATTTGATACCCTTGAGAAGACATCATCAATAAATATTCCATGTTTACTTATAGTTGGCGCTGAAGATAAAATGACACCAGTTAAATATTCCGATTATTTTCATAAGAACATAAGGATTAATGAATATAAAATTATTCAAGACGCAGGTCACATGGTAATGCTTGAAAAAAGTGATGAATTTAATAATGTCATCGAAGATTTTATTCAAAAATATTTTTAAATAGATCATGCCACGAGATTATACTTACGGTCCCTTTCAGTCAAGACGTTTAGGTTTATCATTGGGGGTTGATGTTCTTCCTAAAATTAAAACTTGCACATTTGATTGTGTTTATTGTGAGATTGGTAACACTATTCATTTGGTTTCACCAAAATTTCGAATAAGTTCACCACCAACCCATAAGTTTGAAAAGGAGTTAAGAGATATATTAAAATATTTCCCACACTTAGCTTCCATCACTTTTGGATATAATGGAGAACCTACTCTAAATGAGAATCTAATGGAGTTTTATGATATTGCTTTAAAAGTAAGAAATGAACTTAGGTGGACAGGAACGCCCCCTCACCTTACACTCTTTACTAATTCCAGCACGTTACATTTTGAAGATATACAGGAGAGGGTTAAAAATTTTGAAATCGTCTTAGCAAAATTAGACGCTGCAACCCAAGCTGATTATATAAGAATAAATCGTCCTCATAAACTTTGTCCAGAAAACGATAGAATTATCGACTCTCTCATTCATTTAAGAGAAAAAATGACTTCCAATAAATTAGTGCTTCAATGCTTAATGTTAAACTCACATCGTAAGGATTTTTCCCCAAATTTCAATGATAAGAATATTGAGAAATTAGCATTCGCTATACAAAAGATTAAACCTAATGAAGTACAAATATATTCACTTGCACGAATTCCAGCAGAATATTTTGTTTTCTCAATTGATGAAAAACAAAAAAATCAGATTAAAAATGTTTTTAATCAGATCATCGATAATAAAAACATAAAGATCAGTTATTTTTAAATCAATTTTATAATTAATTGAATTAATTAGTATATGGTGATGAAGTTGGATATGATAATTGGAGTTGATGTTGGAGGTAGTTTGATACGTGTTGCAATAGCTACAAGTAATCTAGAGACCATCAAGATCAAAATAATACCGACACCAAAGGAGAATGAATATTCCATAGTCAACTCAATAATATTACTTATTACTGAATTGATGGTGGAAAATAACATTGAGAATAATGAATTATTGGGAATTGGACTCGCAACTGCAGGTCCTATTGATCAAGCAAGAGGAAACATTTTTAATAATGCTAACTTGGGATTTAAGGAAATTCCTTTAAAAATACCCCTCTCAGAGCGATTTCCAAACGTTCCAATATTCCTGATTAATGACTGTAACGCTTCTGTATTAGGAGTTCATTTTTTTGAAGCATCTGATGATGAAAAGGATAATTTAGTATATATAACATTGTCAACAGGAATAGGTGGTGGAGTTATCTGTAATGGACGCTTACTACTTGGTAAAAATGGAAACGCTGCTGAAATTGGGCATGGAATTGTTGATCCTCAGAGCAGATATCAATGTAATTGTGGAGCACATGGATGTTGGGAAGTATATAGTTCAGGAACAGGTGTAAAAAATAGAGCATTAGACTTAATAGAGGATAGTAGGTTATCATCCAAAATATTGATGTTTATGATTGACAATGAAAAATCCAATATCACAGCAAAGAAACTTTTTCAGGCGGCTCGAGGTGGAGATAAATTCTCAAAAAGTATTATAGAGCAGTGTGTCTTTTATTCAAAAGTAGGAATAGGGATGGTTAATAACTATTATGATTGTTCTTCAATATATTTTGGTGGAGCGATGATGAATGATCAAGATTTAATATTACCCCCCTTAATTCAACAATTTGAAAACGATCCTCTTCCTTTTACCATAAATCATCCACCTAAACTAAAAGTTACAAAATATATAGCTGAAATTGGCGTAAGAGGAGCATTAACCTTAGTTAAATACAAGTTAGATAAGAATACAGTAGTCCCCTAAAATACACACATAATTATGTCAGAGAATAACTTGATTTTTACTTTTAGTGGAATACGAGGTATTGTAGGAAGAGATTTAAATATTCAGATAGCAAAAAAAATTGCTATTGCTTTTGGATCATGGTTAAAGGGAGAAATTAAAAAAGTCATAATTGGAAGAGATACAAGACCAAGTGGATTACAAATAGAGAACGGATTAATCGAAGGTTTAATATCGATGGGATATGATATTATTAATGTTGGTATTTGTCCCACTCCTGTATTGATTTATATTAAAAATAAACTAAATATCCCCGCGGGATTGATCATAACTGGTTCGCACAATCCATCAGAATGGAACGGTATAAAACTTCTTTCAGCAAATAATTACTTGAATAATGAGGATTTAAAGGAAATTCGAGAATTAATGGAACATACTGACTTGAGTCTAAATCATAAGATAGAGTCCCCTGGGAAAGTGGAAATCTTAGATCCTATACCAGAATATTTAGAAGATTTATACAAACACATTAATATTAAAAAAAGGAATAAAAAGAAAATTCGAGTAGTTTTAGACACCGGTGCTGGAGCAGGAGGAATGGTTACGCCTAGATTGCTAAAGGATTTAGGTTGTGAAGTAAAACTCATTAATGATGAAATGTATTTAAATGATGTATTTCCTCGAGGAATTGAACCCATCGCAGATAACTTGCATGATTTAATAATGGAAGTATGGCAAGGAAAGTATGATATTGGATTTGCTCATGATAGTGATGCTGATAGATTAGCAATTATTGGAGAAGAAGGAATTTATTATTCTGAAGATATTGGTTTGGCACTTATCATGGAGTTTTATCTTCAAAATTTAGATAATAAATTTGAAGATCTTATATTTGTTACAAACCTTGCATCATCATTAATGTTTGAAGCTATTGCTGAAAAATATGGAGCAAGAGTGATAAGAACTTCAATAGGAGAACTATTTTTAGTAGATAAAATGATAAAATTAATAGAAGGAAATATTTCTAAGAAGAGTTTTATTTTTGGTGGAGAAGGATCATGTGGAGGTGTAATATATCCGTTATTTAATAATACTCGAGATGGAATATTTGCTGCTGCAAAAATTATTGAGATTTTAGCTAATTCAGGAGAAAAACTCTCTACATTGGTATCGAATCTCCCTAAATATTATAACTATCGAGAATATATAAAAATTCAAAATATTGAAATTAGCAGCTTAATCTCCCAAATAAATGAGGAATTATCTAATGAAGGGGAAGAAGTATCTCAAATTAATAATGATCTTAAATTTGGGAAATCTAAAGAGTGGTTTGTCCTAATCCATCCTTCTAACACTGAACCGATTATTCGAGTTATATGTGAAGCAAAAAGCTCATCTTTAGCAAGGATTTACTGCCAAACCACGGCAGAGCTGGTAAAATTAGTAATTTCTAGATTTTAATTAATTGATATGCAAGAATAATAAAGTAACAGTTTAGAATCTAATAGTTTATAATAATTCTTTTTTAATTTTATCCGCAATTTTAATTCCAACAATTTTAACAATCTCATCAAATGAAGCTTCCTTAATTCCTTCCACGCTTCCGAAATGGACTAATAATTTATTCCGGGTGGAGGGTCCAATGCCTTTTATATCATCAAGAATAGATCTTTTCATTTTTTTTTCTCTTTGTTTTTTATGAAGTTTTATTGCGAATCTATGGGCTTCATCTCGTATTTGCTGAAATAGTTGTAATAATTGTGATTCTAGAGGTAATCGAATGGGATCTTTTCTATTTGGTAAAAAAATTTCCTCAAATTTTTTTGCTAATCCTATTATTGGAACATTTTTAATTCCCAATTCACTTAGAACAGCGATACCTGCATTCAATTGTCCTTTTCCCCCGTCTAATAATATTAAGTCAGGTAATTCTAAATGCCGCTCTAATATCATCGAGTATCTCCTCATTAATACTTCTCTCATCATAGCAACGTCATCAGGGGTGGATTTTGATCTGATGTTATAATGCCTATAATTCTTTTTATCCGGTTTTCCTTCTAGAAAGCAAACCATTGAGCCAGTAGCATCCGTTCCTTCAATATTTGAAATGTCAAATCCTTCAATAATCCGAGGTATCCGTGGAAGTTCCAATATTTCTTTTAACTGTTCCAATAATTCGATTCGGAGGTTTCCATCCTCTAACTTAATTTCTTGCATTTTAATTTCTTGTTCGACAATAACTTTGGCATTTTTCCGAGCAATTCTTATTAATCCAAATTCTTCATCTTGAGCTATTCTAATTTGGAATTCTCTCTTGGATTTCATTAAAACATCCCTAAATATTTCAATTCCCTCATATAATTGTGGAAGAATAATAGTAATTGGAAGATTGGGATTAGTGGATAGATAATATTGTTCCATGATAGAAGAAAACATCTTATTTTTTTGGATAACCTTTTCTCTCAAATCTATTGTAAAAGAACTTTTATTCATGATACGCCCTTCTCTAATGTGCATTATAGTCATTGCAAAATATTTTTGTTCATCATCTGAATAATATCCCAAGATATCCTTGTTTTCTTCATTTTCAAAGATTACATTTTGAGATGTGGTTGAGTTTTCAATTGCTTGCAATTTATCTCTCCAAAATGCAGCTGTCTCAAAATTCTTAGATTCTGCAGCTTTTTCCATTTTTTTCTGAATTTGTTTTTTTAGTAAGTTCTTTTCTCCCTTAAGAAATAATTCTATTTCCATTATATTTTCTCGATAATCCTTAGAAGTAATCATACCTATACATGGTCCGGGACACAATTTCAATTGATAATATAAACACGGTCTTTTACTTTTAGATAATTTCTTTTTACACGAACAATAGGGAAATGTTTTACGTAAATCACGAAGAATTCGTATTATTTCCTTTTTATCTGTATATGGACCAATGAATACTGTGTTTTTAGGATAATTTTCGGGATTTCGTACTACTCTTATTCTTGGAAAATCTTCACCGTAAAATATTGCAACCCAAGGGTATGACTTAGAATCTCTCATAAAAACGTTATAACGTGGCAGATAATTCTTAATTCTAATGTTTTCTAAAATATATGCCTCTTTTTCATTTTCAGTTACAATGTATTCAATTGAATCTATCTCTTTTACTAATTCTTTAATTTTCTCTTCATAATAAGGATCATTATATGATGTTTTAAGGAAATAGGATGAAACCCTTTTTCTAAGATCATTAGCTTTCCCAATATATATGATTTTACCCTCGTTATTTTTAAACGTATAAACACCTGGTTCATTTGGGAGACTTTTTCTTTGTAGTTCTAGATTATTCATATCACACTTTAAGACAATTCCTTCACATATTACATTTATTTTAAAAGGTTTAGTATTTAATTATTATAGGGAATAAATTTACTAAATAATATTTCTTATAATTAATAGAAGTATGAAGAAATTAAGGATTTGTCCCAATTGTAAACAACCTAAGCTAAAAATTGCACTTAATGTATCGGGGTGGTTATCCCCAGATTATTTTGAATGTAAGAATTGTGGTTATTTAGGTTCTTTATACTTAGAAATAGATCCTAATGGAACAATTTCAGAAGATGAAGAAAAGAATGTTGAGAGGTAATATATCATAGAGCAATTATTAAAAGACACTGAAAGAATAAGTTCCTTAGAAATTCAAGGAGCCTCAAACGTCGCCATAAGTGCCATTCATTTTTTATGTCAATACGCGAAAAGAATTGATTGCTTAGATTTGGACAAGACTATAACAAAGTTACATGAAGCGAAAAGATTGCTGGAAAGCACAAGAGTTACCGAGCCTGCAATGAGAAATGGACTTAATTATATTATGAACAAAATAGAAAAATCTAAAAATGAATTAGAAGTAAAAGAGATTCCAGCAATTATTGAAGTTTTAAAAAATGAATATAAATCAATGTTTCAAGATTCTAAGAGAAAAATTGCAGAAATTGGGGCTAGAAGAATACCAGATATGGAGACTGAAGATGATTTTATCGTAATGACACACTGTCATAGTTCAGCTGTTACAGCAATATTATTAGAAGCAAAAAAACAAGGAAAAGATAATTTTAAAGTCATCAATACCGAGACACAACCTCGTTTACAAGGGAGAAAAACAGCAAAGAAATTACTTTCAGCAGGAATAGAAGTCATTCATATAGTGGATAGTGCAATGAGATGGGCAGTGAATCACTTTAACGTTGATATGATAATTGTGGGAGCAGACTCTATAACATCAGAAGGTACTGTTCTTAATAAAATAGGGACGCGCCTTTTAGCGCTAGTAGCTCATGAAGAACACGTTCCTTTTTATGTAGCATCACAGTTATTGAAATATAATCCCGATACTAATTTTGGAATCTTGGAAAAGATTGAAATGAGAGAACCTAAAGAAATTTGGGATTATAAAAGTACAAATTTAACAATTTTAAATCCTGCTTTCGAAACCGTAAGTAGGAGATATATTGATGGCTTAATAACTGAAGCAGGTATATTTGCAAGCAGTCACGTGCATAATAATTTTGCGAAACTATATCCTGATTTAATTAATTAAAATTATTATAATTTCCATTTATTTAACGCTCTTTTTAGCTCATTATGTGTTCTTGCATATTCAATTAAGCTAATTCCTTTAAGAGTAGCTTCAACAGCCTGCCGAATAGCTTTTGCTCCAGATAATGTTCCATCGGGGTGACCATGACAACCCCCACCGAATTGAAATACCATATCTATCCCTAGAAGTTCAATTAGGTCTGGAATGTGTAAAGGACTTAATCCTCCTGACGCTACAGGTAGTATCGAATTGATTGATCCCCAATTTTGAGGTAATAGGGTAATATCATTACCTTCAATCTCTTTTTTGGTGATAACATAATTAATCTCTTGAACTTCACGTTTGTCTCCCTCCATTTTACCTACAATCGTTCCTGTATGCAATTGATCCATCCCAATTAAGCGCATAATTTTTGCTAGGGAAAGCATTGTCATTCCGTGTTTTTTGTTTCTAGTAAGTGCTGCGTGCATTGCTCTGTGTGCATGGATCACCACATTTTTATCATCAAGGTAACTTCTAATTTCTTGCAGAGCTGAAAATCCTACTGTTAATATATCTAGCATGATATATTCTCCTCCATTTTCTATAACAATATCTGCACGTTTTTTCATAATATCTACCCTAGCTGTGATATTTGGCATGTATATTTTTTTATTGTTAGTCTCCTTCTCAACTTTATCTCGAACTTTTAGGGTTTCAATAATTCTTTTTTGAAATGTGTTGAATTTCATGCTGGTTAAATTTTCATCATCTTTAACTATGTCTAAACCCCCCATCCACGCATCTCCACAAACGCGGGCATGTTCAATCTCATTTAAACCAACTTTTGGTTTTACTATTGTTCCTAATAAGGGGCGATTTTCAATATCAAGGAGTTTTCTAATTCCCTTAATACCAAACTTAGGGCCATAATGAGCATCTATCATATTTTTTGGAAATTTTACGTCAATTAACCTCAGATTTTCTATAACTTTCATTCCATAAATATTTCCTGCGATCGCACTCAGAATTTGGGGTATATTATCTAATTCAAATAATTCTTCTGGATATGCTATTTTAATTATACCATTAACTTCATTTATATAGAAGATTGAAGGCTTCAAACGTTTAGCAATGTCGGAGGATAAAGTGGATATTTCAGTCCACGTTCCAATAGAGCTTTCTTTTGCAATTTCTTCTGATGCGCTTTCTAAACTTTTGCACTCATGAGATTTTTCAACGTAATACATTACTACAAGGTCTTTTTCAGTTGGTTCGTAATTTAAGTTAATATAGTCAACCATATTATTCAATCAATTTATCTTCGCATATTTATTAAAGAATTAAAAATAATTTCACATAAATGTTTTACCTTTACTGAAAATAAAATGAAAATCAAAAAAATTTTATAGAATCATAAATTATCTACATTGATTGTTAATGAGTGAAACAAAAACTATTACTATCAATATAAAAGCTAGCGAAACTACCAGTAAATGGAAAGATGAATATACAAATGATTTAATGAGATCTATCTCTGAAATGCTTCCCCATATAGATGTAAATCGTAAAGGAAACGATTTAGAATTAACTACCCCCATACATCTTTCCAATAGGACAATTAAACTCAGAATAAAAAAGTTTTTACATCAAAAAGGATTAAAAGATAAATTTAGACCAGTATCATATAAAAAAGATGATAAAATAGGATACTCAATTCTTGAGAAAAAAGTAATAGAGTTATCTTATTACTAACTATAACTAAAACTTAATCTTATTGTCCTATACCATAGTTAGAGGAGTAATTGTTTAACCTTTAATAAATATCATTTCTATATTTTAAGTGTGATTTATAAATTAAATTCTGTTAAATCATTAGATGACATATTAAGGTGTATAAATCTAGCAAGTTTGCTTGAACTTTCTGGATGGCCAAAACCGGGTAATGTGCATAGATTAAAAGATTTTAAATCCACAAGATTTGAGCATTTTTTAGCAGGAATAGCGGCAATACAACCTAATTTCAGATCATTTTGCGAGAGAATTTATGAAGATCTAGAAAATAATGAAGCTGATTATGGATTCATTAAATTAGGTCAATTTTTTAAATCTGCATCATTTCAAATGATGCAGTGGCAAAAAGGCGGTAATGTTTTGTTAGGACATCTCCTTATTTTAGCACCGCTAGCAGCAGCAGGAACCATTTGTTTCAAACAAAAATTAAATAATTTTTCGAATTTTACCAGGGTATTAAAAAAAATTATAAATGATACTACGATAATGGATACTGTTTCACTTTATAAAGCAATTAAGTATTGCAATCCGGGAGGTTTGGGTAAAATAGACAAATATGATTTAAATGATGATAATTCAATTAATGAAATTAAGAACGATGAAATTACATTAAAAAAGATTTTTGAACTTTCAAAGAATTATGATATGATAAGTAGAGAATATTCTACTCACTTTTCAATTACTTTAAAAGAAGGATTACCTTTTTTTTTCAACACCTATGAAGCCTATAAAGATATAAATATTGCCACGGTTAATACGTTTTTAAATGTCCTTTCTAATCATCCTGATACTTTGATTATACGAAAATCAGGGTTGTCTAATGCAAAAAATGTATCAGAGGCCGCAGATCGGATCTTAAGATTAGGGGGGATCGCCACAAAGAATGGTCTGAAATCTGTTGTGAAATTAGATAAAAAATTGCATTTTAAAAATGGTTTGATGAATCCAGGAACAACGGCTGATATAACGGCAGGGATCATATTTTGTGCCTTATTATTTGGTCTAAGATTTTAATTCAAAAGCGTAAATTTTTTTTCTTAATAAAACTATAAATTTGGTAGAAGAATCAAAAGGTGTATTTACTCGGAATTTTGTGATGAATGTGGAGGGATGATGGTACCCTCCACTTTAGATGGTCAAAAAGTATTCAAGTGTAAATGTGGTTTTACAAAACCTTTTCAAGAGGATAAATCAGAATCATATAAAATATCTACCAAGATCCAGCATCCGATAAGGGAGGAGGTGACATTTCTGACAGATGTAATGGATTGGAAGGAAAAAAACTTACGAAGCTCTATCAAAAATTTTAAATGTCCAAGATGTGGCTACGATAAAGCACATCTTGAAACGCGTCAAACAAGAAGTGCTGATGAAGGAATGACGCACTTTATCACGTGTTTAAAATGTGGGAAAATGAAAAAAATTGGCAGTTAATCATGCAATAACTTATTTAGAATTTCTTCTTTTTGATGACTTTCCGAAAATGTAATTTTTATTCTTTTATTCGAATTTTTCATTCCTGAAATAATTTGGAGTTGAGAAATGCCCACTTTTAATTTCTGTTTAACCAAATTTAATAATTCAATATTAGCTTTATTTTGTTTAGCTTCTGAACGAATTGATATTAGGATTTGTTCATCATTTGTACTTGGCTTAGCAATAAATTGTCTTTTGCTGTTTGGTTTAATTTTGATACGTATGATAAAAACAAATTCCGAAATCATTTCAATGAAATTCATTATTCAACTAAAGTTCTAAAGAAGATTATCTACATTTTCTTTTAGTTTATTATAGGAGGGAATTGATAATCTTAAACCTCCAGCTAATTTATGACCTCCTCCCATTCCTCCAAAATTATTCTTAATTTTTGAAATGACGTTATTTACTCCATATCCATCATGAGATTTTAAATAATTCCTTGAACACCGAATACTAAGTTTCATCATCTGTGTCTTCTTTTCAAGACCTCCTAAGAATAACATTTTATTAGGATTTAATAAATCATTAACAGTACTAAAACTTGCTGTATCTGACCAATTACTTGGAGGAATCTTTCCATTTCCCGCATCAATAAAGATTGCTTTTTTTGTCTCAATGTGAGGGAGTTCATTTGATAATATTTTTAAATTAGACGAAAGACTGTTTATATATTCTAAGAAAATTCCCTGTGCATATCGAGTTATTGATTTCTGTTGAATCATTGAAAGAGCAGCACTTATATTTTTAAATGAGAGGATATTGAGTAATAATGCATGTTCAAAAGCATGTTGTAATAATCCTTGTTTTTGGGGGATAATCGCATAATTTCCCTTAGAGATATGAGTTTTAATTTGAAGTGAATTAATTTCTGTAGAATTCAAATCGACGATCTTCTTATTAGGATCTATATCCAACTCACTGAGTAATGATTTTATTTTTTGTTCATTCTCTCCCCCATAATCCTTTACAAACGGTAAAATGCTATGTTTTAATCCATTTTTTATATTATCATTCATAGCTCCAAATAAAATGAGACCCTCCTTGTCTTGAATTATTTCTTCATTAACAATTTCTTCATATATTTCCTTATTAAACGATTTTAACTTATCCATAGATCTAAGTGAATCTCCAGCGATACCAATAATAGTTAACCATCCTTGGTTGATAATTGCTGGTTTAACACGTTTAGCAAACATATGTGTTAGTGTAGCCCCTGCAATGTGATCGAGTCCATCATACCCATATACAGTAGGATTCACAAAAAATAAATTCTCGGGTAGGTGATCAAGATCAACCTTATTATCAACTTCATGATGATCAAGAATATAAAAATCTTCCTTTCTTGAAGATATAATTGGAATTAATTCTGTTAATGAAGAGCCTACATCAGTAAATATAAAAGCATTTTTGCGTTCATAGCTTTTAGGTAAAATTCCTTTCAGATATGCTGCCCAAGATGATGACCTATTGTATATAAAATAATCTTGTTCCAAATTCATTTTATGAAGCAAGTTTTGAATGATTTTTAACGAACTTATTCCATCAGCATCATTATGAGTAATAGCGATTATATTATTATAGTTATTTTTGGATTTATCGATAAATATGTCAACTGCATTATTAAGATCTGTCAAGAATTTATTTCGATTTGGTTTTATATTCATTACCTTCAGTTATAATAAAAATTCAAAATACTTAAAGTATAGAAATGGTAGTTTTAGCTGTTTATATATTCAATTGGATACACTATAGCTCTATAATTAAATCATTTCATCCTATTCTATCCCTAAAAGAGGTTTTAAATAAAATATAGATAAATTCTATGAATATAAATATTGGTATAATATCCAATTTGATTAAAAATTGATGTTAAAGTTAAAATCTTTGGAAAAATTATTTAATTTGATTTAATTTTTACTTTTAGATATTATAGCTATAGAGAATTATGATACCTTTACGATACAAGAAATATCGGATAATTTTGATTTTATTCATTTTATTATTAATTCCAATTCTAACAAGTTACATTTTTGAGGATAATAAATTTTATCGGATTGAGAATACTGCACAAGAATTACCGAATCCACTTGCCTTCTCAATAGATGATTATGAACCAATTTTAAAAGATAGTAGCCAAAATCTTGGTAACATCACAGTATCAAATCTGATTTTTGATGAGAAGGGTTTTTATAACAATAGTGTGAAATACCCCGACTTACAAGATGATTTTAGCATGGGAGCTCTTAAAATGACCTATCAAAATACATCATATCTCTATACATCTTTATCAGCTCGCTATGATAATCTCGATCAGGCATCATATAACAATAAAATTACTGTAGGTCTGAATGAATCCATTAGCGTGGAGTATAATTATTCAAAGTCTGGTGCGGAGGGTTATTTGATATATGGTTTTCGTCTATCTCCGATTTTAATTAAAGAAATTTATATAAATAACCAATCAACAGATCCCATTGAAAAATTAGATAAAAATCAATATTCGATTGATTCTTCAAATTTCATTAATTTTAACTATTACGAATATTTCCAAGAAAATACTTTTAATAATTTTACGATGTATATCAAATATGAATATAATATTACAGTAAATAGTTGGTACCTCGAACAGATAAGTCAAAATCATATAATAAAAACTCAAGAAAAATCTTTTTCTCCAAGATTTGAATATTCTTTCATATTAGGGGGTTATAAATGGAATGAAACTTCCATTGATGAAGAAGTACCAGCTAATAATCTCAAAGCTTTTCTCGAGGTAAATCTTCCAGATAAGGAAGTTTTATTTAACCATTCTTTGGAAGTATCTGGTTTAGAAGTCTCAAATTATTTAGGTAGTAATAATCTTATTAACTTAACAACTTACGCTGAATATTCACCGATAATTATTCAATTTTCAGCAAATTTTACATTAAGGTTTGAGGATCCACTTGATTACTCATGGGCTATAGATAGACTCATAGAAAATCGTGATATAAGAGAAAGAATTTATTTTCCTTCCATTATATCTGGTCCAGAACGAATTTTCATTCGTCATATTACTTTATTTGAAACTTCAATTACTATAGACCAAGTTATGAGTAATAATTCAAAATTTGGAAGATCTCTATCATACTATGATGCCAACATTTCTACAATTCAAGAAGCATTGGATCATAGTTTAATTTTTACCAAAAATTCAATTAAGAAAAAGGGATTAAGAATAATTCTACCATACCTCGTGAAGGGTGAAACTAATCCATGTATTATAAAATATAAAGCGACTAAAGATCTAAGATTGATTATCACTGATAATATCAACATGCCATTAGCAGGCGTAAAGTTAGAACTTTTTTATTATAATACGCTCTATGGCACTTATATCTCGAATGATCAAATTCAACCCATGGCTCCCGCTTTTACAAATGAAAACGGAGAGATAATAATATCAAATGTACCAAATGGAATTTATAGTGCGAGGATTTATTTAGATAACCAACTTCTACTGGAAACAGATGTTAGTACCTTTCAAGATACAAATTATATTGCTACAAATTTTCTTCATTTCCCGAGCGTTATACTTGTATTGGGTTCTTTGTTTGGTATAATCATCCTAATTGGTTTTATCTATCATATAAAAAATAGAAGCAAACGTTAATCTTGATAGTAATTTTCGTAGATAATGTCGAAAACTTCCTTCAATTTATTGAGAAACGAGTTATGAATGAAATTTTTTATGAGTTTAATGAAACAAAATCTCAAACTGACTTATTAAGTCAAGTCAACATTGAAATTATTCTTCATTTTCTTGCAAAGATTGAAAATAGCTTAATTCTTTATGAAACCAAGCAAATAATAACTAAAACGAAAAATTCTGATATCGAAACTCAAGTAATTTCTGCGTTACAAAAAATTATTAGTCAAGAAGATAAATCATTGGTTCTAGTGAAAGGTAAGATTCGCGAAATATTTCTCTCTTATTCCTCATAATATTAATCATGATGAATAGATTTTCCATAACCGATAAGTCGATATCTCCTATTTATTATTCTTGAAACTGCAAAAATAAAATTTTCAGGTATGCAAATTGGGGGATTAAGAGTTAGAATATAAGAGTTCTTCAATATTTTTACAACTGTTCCAGCGGTTTTTTCTGTTCCTACAACTAATAATAATTTTTCATTATGCCTAAGATCATGAACTTTAATCTGATCTTCTGTACCTATTACCCGTTCTAATAAATTTACTTCTAATTCAACTTCAGAGATTATGTCGGGTAAAGAATCCAATTCTCCAACTAATTGTCCAATTAAAGAATCACCTCTTGTCACTGATGGGTCCAATTTAGTACCTAATCCTATTAATCCACCGGGTTTTGCTACATCTAACCTGTTACTTCCTTGACTGATACTAACAACAGTTGAGATAATAGGTTTATAATTATTTTCAACACGTAAACCAGGACGAATCTCAACGTTCGAACCAACTTCAATTTTCCCTTTCAATACTGATCCCCCTATAACTCCACCATTTAGATTTTCAATATTTGTTCCAGGACGATTAATATCGAAGGATCGAGCAATGAGGAATTGAAATTTATCATTTTCATTCATTTTTGGTGTAGGGATAATTTCTTGAAATGCTCTAACTACTAAATTAATATTTGCTCCAAAAACTGCGGAGATAGGTATTATTAGAGCATTTTCAGCAACAGTTCCACGAATAAAATCTTTTATTTGTTTATAATTTTCAAGGGTTTGCTCTTTAGAAACAGCATCAATCTTGTTTTGAATGATTATAATATTTTTTATGCCCGCTATTTCTAGAGCAGCCAAATGTTCTCGAGTTTGAGGTTGAGGACACTCTTCATCAGCAGCGATTAATAGACAAGCACCATTCATTAATGAAGCACCACTCAACATTGTTGCCATTAATATTTCATGCCCAGGAGCATCAACAAAAGAAATATTTCTTTTAAATTCTAAAATACCTCCACATTTTGCGCAATGAAATTTCGGGTCTCCCTTATCTCTTGCCAATTCAGCCATATGATAGGTTAGATATTGATCACAAGTTGGACAATAAAGAATTGTAGCATTTGAATATCCTAACTTTATTGAGATACCCCTTTCTTGTTCTTCTGAATGTCTATCTGTCCAATCACCGGTAAGTGCTTTTACTAAGGTAGTTTTTCCATGATCTACATGTCCTACTAAACCAATATTACACTCTACTTGCTTTTTGATTAGGTTCTTAAGTTCAGAAATCTTTGCTGTATCGTGCTTTATCTCTGGCTTTTCTTTTTTAGGTAAGGCAGTTTTTTGTTTTGGTATACTTGATTTATCGGGTATATTCTCATTTAATATAGTTTTGGCGCTATTTACATATTTCAATGCTGTGGAATCCCCAATTCCTTTAATTCTAAGCTCAATTAAATCATCTACCTTAAAAGTAGCCAATCTTTCAATTGTTTCGATCCCAGCAGCTCTTAATCTATCCGCAGTTGCCTTTCCTATTCCCGGCACATCTTCTAATTCCCTTGCCATTATTTACCATGAAAATTTAAGTTTTTATGAATTTGAATAAAGTACGATCTTTATAAATTCTCTACGTAATGTAAAGAATCCTTTTTTTAATAAATTTATTGTCAAATATAAGATTTTATCTTATCCACTGGTCTCTATGGTTTTTATTCCACCGGGTTTCTTTTCAAGTTCTTTATAAGAAACCCTCAGAAGGCTGTCAACAAAAAAAGTAGATAATTTACCACAAGATTCATCTTTATGAATTATGTAGACTGGTGCGGGATATTGGGAAGGATCAATATCTTCCATTTCTAGCTTAAATACAATTCTTTGTTCGCAATGAGGGCAAGTATTGAATCGGAGTGGCATAATTAACAAGAATTTTACTTTAATTTAATTTTTTATTAAATTAGAACTTATTTTTAATTAGTTATAATATTTACAAATATATTTTATTCTCTACCAATTAATTTATATCAAGAAATTTTATATTGAATTAGATGAAAAATGGATAAATTTCAAACTAATCGCATAATTCAAGTTTTTTTTCTCGTATTAATTTTTTCACCAATTATCATCACAATCAATTTTAAGACCGGTATACCAACTTCATCGAGTAAAATAGAAATGAATGATGATTCACCTAGTATTGATATTTCATCCATACCTTCCTCGAATTTTGAAGAACTTTATAATAAATGGTATAACTCTAACATAGAAATGATAATTGTTGCTCCTAATGATACTAATTTTATCAATGAGTTAATACCATTAATGGAATGGAAAAATCAGAAGGGTGTTAAAACTATTATCTTGAGTAACTTCACTGAATATACAGGATCTGATAATGCAGAAAAGATAAGAAATATGATAAAAGAATATCATGACAATGAAAATATCCAATGGGTCCTGCTTGCAGGTGACGCACAAGAAGATTTAATTCCAATCAGATACACTTATAATCCCGATACTGTAGTAGTTAAAGGTAATACTGAGTATTCAAACTGGAATGAATATTACAAACCAACGGATTTTTATTATAGTGCACTCAGTGGCACGTGGGACAATGATAATGATGGTAATTGGGGAGAAAACTCAACAAACAATGGGAATGGAATAGATGAGATAACTTGGATTCCAGATGTATATGTTGGTCGATTTCCAGCGGATAATGCTCTAGAGCTTTCTAATATGGTGAATAAATCACTTCAATATGAAATGAATCCCGAAATTGGAGATTGGATGAATAAAATGTTATTAGCAGGAGGAATCTCACTATATTATCCAACAGAAGATGAAGCACGACTTAGTGAATATATTTGGCAAAATTATACATATCTAAATATGAATTTTACGCATCTGATAAAAACTACTTTTAATTTTACTGCAGCTGTACCTCCTCCGCCAAATCAACAAGCAGCTCTTAATAATGCAAATTTTGAGGGTGCTTTTAATGGAGATGCATTTGGTGAGGGAAATTCTGTCGTATTCTTTGCCGGTCATGGTGATCCTAAAATATTCACTGATGCTGATGGGGGTTCATTTTATACTGACACTGATGCGAATAGCAGTAGCAATTTAAATAAACCCTCTTTAATTTACGCGGACGCATGTACAACTTCTCCCTATGATGTTGTTGATTATAATGTGGGAGATAATAATATCGGTGAGATTCTTATTAATCGTCCTAACGCAGGAGCTATTGGGTATATTGGAGGGTTAAGAGTTACATGGTATTTACCAGGAGATACAAACTTGGAAAAATTAAATCGCGGAAATGCTAAATTATTTTTCAAGGAGTTCTTCGAGGAGAAAAAATTTCAACAAGGTAGGGCTTTATTTGATTCTAAAGTGACTTATATGAATAGTGATTATTTTCTGAGAGGAGCCACTTCAATGGAATTAGAATGGCAGAGAAAAAATATCTTAACTTATAATTTATTGGGCGATCCAGAAGTAGATATATATACAAATATTCCTGTTTTGGTACCTATACCTAATTACTTTGTCTCACCCATCCATGAAGGACAACTCGTTTCTTTCCCTGTTATCGATGATAGGGGGCAAATTGTACCAAATGCTAGAGTTCACCTCACATCCTTGGATGGTAAATATTTTACAGCTTATGCAGATAAAGAGGGAATAGTAAAATTCCGTTTACCCGCTCAACCCAATGAAAAATACAATGTGACAATTACGGGACACAATTTAATTCCGTCATATTTCAATTTCACCACAATTGAAGATTCCCATGTTCCTGAATTGAGAAATATTGAGTGCATACCTAATACTCCAACAATTAACGATCATATCCAATTTAATTTTGAAGGATATGACAATCAGTCGGGAGTGGAAAGTATTACTGTTCTTCTTTCTCAAAACAACTTTAATAGTTTTGAATCCTATCAGGTTTCAAATGGAATTCTGGATAATGCTCAAAACTTTACTCTTACCTTGAATAAATTGGACCCAGGAGAATATGATTACGCCTTAGTTATTAGAGATTTTAGCAATAAAACGCGACTATATTACGATAATGCCTTTAATTTTAGTATAGCTACATCTCTGTCTAATTATGTTTTAATTATTACTTTAATCATGTCGGTTGGTCTTGCGGGACTCTTATCGCTATCGTGTTTCATTACTTTAAAGAAAAAGCGTATTTAGGAATGAAATTGGTCCCTGAAGAACCTATTTAGTGCGTGGTTTATTATTCCTTTTAAATTTAACCTTTTATGATGATAAACTTTAATTACTAGCTCTTATTATTTGTACATACTCATAACCAAATAAGTAAAGCATTTAATCATAAAATAGCCGAACTTAATAAGTGGTTAGAGGTGGTAATTTTAACCACAAAATTTCCACGCGCTTCGCATGGCGCCGGAACCATCCGAACCCGGAAGTTAAACTTGTTGGCGTTGAAAATAGTACTTCAATTTCAATTTGTGGGAACTTTCAAGCTGTAAGTTCGCTTACGGTCATGGTCTCCAAGGAAAATACCCGGTCTCGCTACGATCTGGAAGTTTTTGTGGTTAAAGTGCTAATATTTTTCTATTATTGAACTTCCAATTTTAAGTAATAATTTTTTTAAGGTAGCAATAATAATCATTCATCATACAGAAACAGTCTTTATTTTACCGGATGAATCATGCTAGAAAAGTTTAAAATAAACCTATTATCTCTAAGAAAATATTGGATATTAATCGTAGCTTTCATAATTTTCATTATATCATTTTATAGCTTGATAACTGCTATATGGATAACAGTAATAGTACTTTTTATATATTTAATCACTGATGTGCCTTCTTTAATTTTTTCAATAAAGTTTAAGAGATTAATTAAAGAGTATAAATCAGTAGATGATAAAACCCTATCTAAACTTTTAAAGAAGCCTCTTAAAAAAATTCAAGAACAAATGTTTTTAATGAGCATAAAACAAAAAAAGAACAAATGGTTAATAATTTTTCTTAATAAACAATACATTTTTTTCAATGAAAAGACCATTGAAGCATTTACAAAATTATATAAAGTAGGTTTAGGAGAAAAAGAAATTTTAGAAAAGTTAACAAATTTTAAAGTAAATACAAGGGCTCAAGTGAAAGCAATCGAAGAAACACTAATTAAAAACAATAGATTAAGCCAAAGAGAGATTTCAGTAAAAGAGTACAGAGAAAAACAAAGATTTAATTCATAATAAACTCAATTTTCAATTTTTATAGCAGTGCCTTCGATTTCTTTTGGATTGCCATCTTTATCTCTAATTAAATGAGCGTTTAATTGTATACGAATTTTTTCACCTGAAGGTATGAGAATCTCTGCAATAAAATTATGAATGCTTCCATTGGTCAGTAATTCTTTATAATATTCATCACGATTATTTGGATCCGAAAAAAATTGAATTGTTGAAGTACCTATTAAAGATTTTGTAGGCTCAATACCTAAGATTTTATTAAACGTTTGGTTATGCATGAGCAATTTTCCCTTGAATTCTCCCTTATAAAATGCAACATCTAAATCATTTACCATTTTTTTATATTTTTCTTCTGATAATTTTAATTCCCTCGTTCTTTCCTCTACTTCTTGAAGGAGGTGATCATTGAGAGATTTTAATTTTTTTTGAGATGCTTCAAGATTAAGTTCTATTTCTTTTCTTTTAGTGACATCTCTAACAATTAATATGACCATTTCTGGCCTACCATCCAAATCTAAAGCAGCGGAATTCGATGTAGACCACCAATACTGTTTAGAGTTATCAATATTAATTACATAAGATTCATTTTCATGTATTAAGCCATCCAAAAAAGTTTTTTGACCAATACAATTTTCACAAGGGATGTTTTGATTTAAAAAAACCTCATAACATTTTTTCCCAGCTAAATCTTTACCCAGAATATTTTTTGCGGCATTATTTACCCAAATAATATTCAAATCTCTATCAATCAAGCATATCATTTCTGTGAGTGAAGATATAATACCACCTAAAAGTTGATGACTTCCTTTTAATGTTTCCTTAGACCATTTTCGATCCAGAGCATTTGTGATTATTTCTGCACAAGTTTGTAACGAACTTGAATTATCGGGATCCCATTTTAAATTCTCTTTAATGTTATCAAATACAATAAAACCAATATTTTCATTTTTTATATTTAAAGGATAGGCTAAAAGAGATTTAATTTTTAGGATTTCTAGTTGACCTTTGGTTTGATCAGCAATTTTGGGGAGGTTTTTTATGTTTTCTATAAAAATATATCCTAATTCTTCAAACTGTTTTCTAATCCATGGATATTTTGAAGGATCTATGTTTTCTAAATCAATTTTCGGGATTTTTTCTGAGTTATCACATTGAACTTGAGCAAAGAAATCCAAACTTGACACATCATTATAAATAAGAATGCAAGCTCGAGTAGCATTATATAATGATCCCATATCTTTTAGAGAAGAAAAGATTGCTGAATCTATTTCGGAATCACTTACAAATCGAGAGGAGATGGTTGAAATTGTTTTTTCTACTCTAAATTTTTCTCTCAACAAGGTTTCAATTTTTTTTCGGTCTGAGATATCTAATATTATTACTTGATATATAGAAGAATCAGCAGTTTTGATTAGAGATATGAAAGCCATGACCGAAGCAACACTTCGATCCTTTTTATAAATCTGAAATTCTTCTAGTTTTAAAGGAAATCCATCTCCTGCATTTTTTAATCTCTCCTTTAAGACAGGGAAAATTTTTAAGGGATTGACTGAAATTTTTAGGAAAGATGTTCCTATCAGTTCTTCTTTAGCATATCCATATACTTTTTCTGTTGCAGGATTAACTTCAATGATATTACCGTTTAGATCCAATAAAATAATAGAAAGCGTAGCTTTCTCAAATAATTCATTGAATTCTATATGATAATTATTCATAAAAAACACAATTTTATCTTAAGCATAAATACTTTTGATCTCTTCATATATATATATGAAGTTTTGATCATTACAAAAAAAAAAGAATATTGTCAATTATATATCCAAATCGCCAAAATTATAATACTTCCTTATTGGCTTCTTGACATTCCAGACACATTTTAATCCTTTTGGGAACTGAACGAGATCTCCTTTTTTAAACTCTAATTTTTCTCCTGTTTCTGAATCAGTTACTTCAACTTCACCGTCTAGAATAAAACAAGTCTCAGTTTCATTATAAGACCAATCGAATATACTTTTTTCCTTTTCCCATATCCCCCAAGATTTTACTTCTAGATCTTCTAATTCTCCTTCAGAGGGTATTTTTTTTTTCATTAATATCACTTATTTTAACTCTAATTCTCATTGTTTAATTAAATTATAAGAATTCTCATAATATATACTTGATAATTATATAAATTTAGCATTAAATAGGATTCTAATTTAAATTTTATCAAATGTAAAGAGTAAATAATATAGAGTTTTATCGTAAATGCATGATGATTTAATTTTCAATAGTTAAATCATATTAAACAATGAAAATATCTGAAAAATACAATAAAATATAAAGATCAAATGCTATTAGAAATTTAATTTATTGATAACTCATATAACACTTCTATATTATCTTTGAATCTAATGATAAATTAGTTTCGCAAATTATAATTCCCAAAAAAATAATTGATATGAACAAAATGCTTATAACAGGGTGAACAACGATTCCTAAAAAGTTTATATTGAAAATTCTGACAGCTGGTGAAGGAGGTGTTGGAAAAACGACCTTGCTTCACCGTCTTGTTGAAGGAAAGTTCTCAGCTTCAACTAAAATGACTATTGGTGTAGAATTTTATTTAAAAGAAACAGTTGTAGATGAGCAACAATGCACTCTTCAATTATGGGATTTTGGGGGTCAGCAACGATTTAGATTTCTATTAGAAAGCTATGTATTGGGAGCAAAGGGAGCGCTTTTAATGTTTGACTTGACACGCCCGATGACCTTGGATAATTTGGAACAATGGATAAATCTTGTTCGCAAGAGTGATCCAAACTTACCAGTGATTTTTCTGGGTACAAAAAATGATTTAGCCGAAGAAATTATGATTGATGATGAATATGCTGAAAAATTTAAGAATCATTTTAATTTATTTGAATATTTGCGGATTTCAAGTAAAACTGGTGAGAATGTTCAGAATGCTTTTGAATTACTAACAAGAAAGATTTTGGAACGACAAAATTATTAATTCTTAAATTTTGTTAAGAAAATAAGAATGAATTTGACTACATTTTTAGAAATTATTTGGTTTGACTACTTTTTCAGCAATTAGTCTAAATGCTTTATCAACATTTCTTCCACTTTTGCTTGATATTTTTATGAAATCAAATAAACCATACTTATGCTGCATATTTCGAATATACTCCTCGTCTAAAAAAGTTGACACTTCTAAATCTGCTTTCGAGCCAACCAGTAAAACAGGGATGGTGGGATCTTCCGATCTACAAATATCAATCCACTCATCAATACTTTCTATTGAAAGAGGTCTAGTCAGATCAAATAAAAAGAGAGCCCCTTTCGTTCCTTTTGCATAACTTTTTAATAGAAAACGGAATCGCTCTTGCCCGCCAAAATCCCAAATCTGCAATAAAATTTTTGAATCATCAACATCCAATTCTTTTATAAAAAACTCAACTCCTATCGTCATGTACGTGTTTACCAGGAAGTGCCCTTCTATATATCGATGAAGCAAGGTGGTTTTTCCAACACCTCCATTTCCTGTGATAATAATTTTTATTATTTTCGACATTTTTTGTCAAACAATGATTTATCTTTTTCGAATTAGAGTTTATTACTCTCGGAGTTCTTCTAAAATTCAGAAGATTATAGTTATATTGTAATAATTCTATTAAAAAAAGCCTTTGTTTTGATATTAACAAATTATTAGATATTTTTTTTGTCGTAAGCAAATATTCCTAATATTTGCTTTAGTTGCTTCCTTACGTAATTGCGAATCATTCGTTGCTAAATATATGTTATGATGGATTTTTTTCAATCGCAAGCATTCATTAAGTAAAAATTGATCTGTTGTTTCAGATCTTTCTTTAATTTTGTTAATATATATGAGATTGTAATTATTTTTATTAGATTCAAGATACACCGATATAAAATTAAATTGTCTTCCAAATTTTGAGATTTCATGTAATTTTTTTTTCTTTGACTCTAACTCATCGAAAATTTGCTTGTAAATGAGGAAGTAGTTCTTTCCCACTAGCTTAAAGTTTATTTCACTAAGAAAATCAATCTTAAATTGAATTGGAAGAAAAAGAAAATTGGCATCAATAACTATTATATTACAGCGCATTTTAAATAAATAATTCTTGATTATTTTTAATTATATACGATTTTCTAAAATTTCTATCATATCTTTTTTATCAAGCTTCACGGGATTATTCTTTAATTCTGCTTTTTCAACGATCTTGTTGATGTCATTATAAGAAATCCCGTATTTACTTAATCTCTCTAAATGTAAAATGTAAGTCCAATTTTCAAGAGTTTTAATGAGAGTTGAGAGATTTTCAGAAAGATTTGTTTTTGTGTTCAATGGCTCATCGGAAAGTAGAGCTCCAATATCAGCGTATTTTTTCAAGCTAATCTTGCCTTCTGATCCCATTTTTTGTAGCATCTTTATATTCATTTTAGTAGCCTCAGCAAGCATCGTTCCACACACGACACCATGGGGAATGATAAAATTAGCTCCAATTGGTGATGCTAATCCGTGTATAATTCCTAGACCGGCATTTGCGAGAGTCATCCCTGAAATGAGGGATCCATAAGCCATAGAACTTCTAATATTGATGTTTGAAGATTGATTGGAGCAGGCAGGTATTAATGCATCTTTTATGAATGTCATACCACTGTATGCTAAAGCATCTGTTATTGGATTTGCTTTAGAAGACACATAAGATTCAAGTAATTGAGTGAATGCATCCATCCCACATGCAGCACTAACAGATGGTGGGCATGATAACATTAGTTCCGGATCTATAATAGCTACATCGGGAATTAAATTGTCGTGTCGAAGAGATTTTTTAAAACCTGTTAGTCCAATTTCGCTTATCACGGCGTTTTTTGTTGCCTCACTTCCAGTACCTGATGTTGTTGGAATGGCAATATATGGTATTTTCTGTCCATCATGGATCTTTGTCCCAACACCCTCAAGGTAATTTTTAATTGAGTCCCCCTTAGGGATCATTGCTGAAATCGCTTTACCAGCATCAGTGACACTTCCTCCACCAATTCCTATTACTAAATCTATACTTTTATTACGATACTTTTGAGAAGCCTCATCCACCATGCTTGGTGATGGTTCCCCATTTACATCTATTATTTGAAATTTAATCATCATATCTCTGAGAGTTATCTGAATTTCATCCAACTTTCCAGATTTTTTGAGAGAGCTTGCACCTACAACAATGAGAACAAATTTCCCATATTGTGAGATAAGAGAATAAAGATTTGATAATTTACCAGGTCCAAAAATAATTTTGGGTATTCGGGCAAAATTGAAAGATGGTATCATGTTTACGATCACTTTTATTATATGGCTCTATATATGATCTAAACATTTGTTACCTATTATAACCTTTATTATGAGGTCAAAAAAGTACGAATTATAATTATAATAACATTTAAAATAGAAAATTGATAATTTCATTATTATAATGCATTTTGAGATGGTGGTCAGAAATTAAGCAAATAAATGAAAACGATTTAGAGTACAGGAAGGGAGATTCAGGAGTTAAATATCTAATGCGAGGTCCTAGTATCGATTGGGGTATTATTCTATTAAAACCCGGTGAAGCAATGGCAGATGTGGAACATGGTCATCATGAAGTTGATGAAACTTTTTATTTTATTGAAGGTAGTGGTTTAATGATAGTAAATGGAAAAAAACATGACGCTCCTCAAGGGAGTATCTTTTTAATAGAACCAAATGAAATACACAATATTAAAAATAATACAGAGGATCGATTAAAAGTTATATTTATCAAAGGAGAGTATAAACCCGAAGATAAATATGAATGTTAATAAGTTTGAAACTTCAGTTAACCAAAAAGATGATATTACCAAAACTACTTGCTTATTTAATACAATCAAGATTGTATATAAAAGCAAAATTTTATAATTTAGAAAAGACTAAGAAACTTAAGCTTTTTTTCTAATAAATTAAATCAACAATTTTAAAAAATTGTAAATTCATATAAGAAAAGTGAGGAAGAATGGTAAAGCAAGAAGATGAAGTTAATGATGATTATTTACAACCAATTGAAATAGATGAAAAGGAAGAGTTAACGACATTGTTCGCTGTCAGGACGACAATCAACCAGGAGAGCAACATTCTAAAACAGATTTTTTACAGATTCAAAATTTTAGATGTAATTCCAGATATTCGAGCAATATTAGTAAGCCCATTATTACCCGGTTACATCTTTTTTGAAGCACCACAAAAACGCGATGTGCAAATTGGCGTACAAGGAATTCCTCACATTAAAGGCAGAATTGTTCAAAACATAAATTTGATAGAATTAAAACATGTACTTCTTCCAAGAAGTGTCACTGAATATTTAGAGGAAGGAGATACCGTAGAAATAATCAGTGGTGTTTTTGAAGGATCGAGGGCTTTAGTAATGAGAATGCCTCATGATACTTCCAGTAGCGAGGAAGTGGTGGTAAGGTTGTTACAAGAAGAAACTCCAATAACCATCAAAATACATGGTGATTATTTAAAATTAGTTGAAAAGAAGACACCTAAAGAGGAACCTATTCCAGAGATTCAAGTTACTGCCGAAGATATCATAACTGATTTGGAAAAAGCTATTTCCTTTGATGAAGATGAAGAGTATTATGATGATGATTCCATTGAACGCGAAGTTGATGAAAAAGCCCCAACAACTCATGATGAGGAAGAAGATTTTGAAGACGATGACGAATGGGCTAAGTTTGATGGGTATTAACCATATTTATTAATAATATCCTCTTTTTGTATATTTTTTAATGATACTTTCTTCAAAGTTTTAAAAAATTCCTTAAATAAGAGGTATTTTGCTTAAAAGAGGATTTTTATAATTGTATTTTTATAAGAATTGTATAAACCAAGCATTTTCATCAGATTAAAATCATGATCAAAAATATCTTTATAATGAAATCTACGGGAGAATTGATTTTCTACAAGACATATGAAGATATTTTTAACATTAAGCTAACAAGTAGCTTTCTAAGTGCCATATTCTCTTTTGTAAAAGCAACATTGAAAACTAAAGAACTTTCAGAAATAGAAGTGGGGCCTTTCCGGTTTATTTTTGAAATTGAAAAAGCAAATTCCAGTGAATTAATGTTTGCATTATTTAGTGATAGAACTGATAATTTAGTAGAGTTAAGAAACCAACTAAGAGAAATTAAAAGCCAATTTTTAGAAAAATTTGATTTAAATCTACTAACTGAAAATTTTAATGGAGATATCTCTATTTATCAAGAATTCAAACATGATATTGATGAAATAATGGAAAGAAGTAAAAAATTGGTTTCAGAAGAGATCCAAAAAGATCTTATAGAGGTATTTGAAGAATTACATACATTTTCTTCTTTTGTAATATCATCAGCCTTATTAACTCAAACAGGTCGAATAATCATTTCGTATTTGAATTCAAACGTGCTATCTGAAATTATAAGACTTTTAGAGAGTAGATTCATAATAGGGAATTCTAAAATACATGAATTGATATCTCTCGAAGAATATGGCATTCTCTCACTTGTTGGCATTGACAATTTCATCTCCGTCATTCAATTCAAGAAAAATAGCCCATTTGAAACTGCTTTGATAATTTCAAAAAAATTATCGGCGAGATTGAGAAAATTAATAACTTAAAACGGTTCTGAACAATAGAAAAGTTTTTTTAAAAAACAGTTGTATTAACAAAATTAAAAAGATAAATCATACTCTTTTTAATACTATTAATACTATTTCTCATATCTTATTTAATTAAATTAAAAAAATTTAGAGTGATAAAAATGGAAGGAGAGAAAAAAACCAGATACATAACTCAAGCCATAAATGATGAGATCCTCGAAAAATTGAGCCTGAAGAACCGCTATGCATTTCTAAACACGAACTTGATGACGGTGCTTGAACCGAAGCACTTCAATTTCTTAAAAAGTGTTGAGAAATTTTGCATGAGATTTGAAAAAAAAAATAATGTTTTTCACAGTCCAGATGAAGATATATATAAATGGATCCCTGCATTTGGGGCAGAGGGGTTTTTAACAAGGGCTCATCCCTTTGAAATGATTGATATTAATTATCCTGAATATGGCGCAACCATCGAATTTATGAGAAATTTAGCAGTAAATTTCTTCGATCCCCAATTTTCTTTAGCTAGTGGTGCCACTGTATTAGCAGTCAACCCACTTCATGAGCACCATGAAAACATTCCAATTCGATTAGAAGTATTGAAGAAGTTTGTCACGGGAGTAACTCCCGGAGCAATCCTCATCACGGAACCGGAACGCGGGTCTGATGCAGTTCACATGTTAACAACTTGTAACGAACAACCGGATGGGAGCTTTATCCTCAACGGAGATAAGATTTTTAACACAAACGCTCCTAAAGCAGGTTACGTGGTTGCATATGCCACAGCTGAACAAAACAATGGTAATACGATGGCTCAATTTCTAATAGACACCACATGGGAGGGATGGCATTGCGATAGAGTATTCATTCCTTATGTCCCGAAGGTTTGGTTAGGTAAGGAGAGATTTAATAATCTTAAAGTTCCAAAGGATTATGTTCTTGGAGGAGTTGGTAAGGGTCGCGAGCACTTGTTTGAAGGATTGGTACCGGAACGAATAGGAATAGCAATCGATTGCATATCTTCAAGTTGGAACGCTGTTTCACATACTTCGATATACGTCAATAACAGGAAACAATTCGATCAAGAGATCCTAAAGTTCCAAGGGGTAGGTTTTCTCTTGACTGATCTTTGGGCTAGATTAACCAATGTAACGCTTGGATTACTTATGTTTTGTAAGAGCTATGATGATAAAGTTGAAAAATTCGGAGGATCACTTCCTCAAAACATTTCTCAAGCCATGGTGGCCTCTGCAAGCCAATTCAAGTATCACGCAGCTAAACTCGCGGCTGAAATTGGCTATGAATGTGCGAACCTCATGGGAGGTGCGGGCTTGTGTGATAATACATTGATGCAAGACCTCTTAAACATGTCTAGAATAGCTGAAATAGTCGGAGGTTCAAGACAGATTCAAACTTATATTCTTTCAATGGCAATGAGACAACTTTACAAGATGAGTGGAATTTAAACTCAATACACTTAACCCTTTCTTTTTTTTTATTTTAAATTCATATGTTCTGATTATAATATTGAGTATATCATATAATTTACTCAAATTTTATTGTTCCTTAATATTAATAATCTAATTCTCCAAAACTGAGGAAAGGATTAAGTAATAGAAAATTTGACAAAGGATACAATTTTCAATAATATTATGAAATAATATTTTAAAATAGGGGATTTCACCATTTTGGGTTAGAGTGTTCTTTATTAGAACCATTTAATTTGTGCATCCTTTTTGATAATCTATTATGATTTAAACCAAAATTTTAAAAAGATTAAAAAAATAAAGGATATTGAATTAAACTTAAATTCCAGCGATTTTGTATAAACTACGCATTGCCATACTCAGGATATAAAGTTGTATTTGTCTTGAACCACCCACAATTTCTTGAATACGAGAAATATTCAATAAATCATGCATTAAAGTGTTGTCAGACAATCCAGCTCCACCCATCAAGTTCGCGCACTCGTAACACACTTCTTTTGAAAGTGCAGTCGTATGATACTTGAACTGGGATGCAGCAGCAACCATTGCTTGAGAAATGTTTTTCGGTATTTCTCCCCCGAATTTCTCTTCCGTTTCATCATATTTTTCACAGAATCTTAAAAGTCCTTGGGTCACGTTCATCACTCTTGCCCACATATCGGTTAAAGTAAATCCAACACCCTGGAACTTGAGAATCTCTTGATCGAATTGTTTCCTGTTATTCACGTAAATCGAACAATGAGCAAGTGCATTCCATGATTGAGAAAGAGCATCAAGAGCTATTCCTATTCGTTCCGGTACCAATCCTTCAAACATGTGTTCTCTACCTTTACCTATTGGTCCTAAAATGTATTCTTTAGGAACCCTAAGATTTGTCAAGTGTTCGTGACCTATGTGTACTTTTGGTACCCAAGGTATGAAGACTCTCTTGCAATTCCATCCCTCCCATGTGGTGTCGATTAAAACTTGTGCCATCATGTTTCCGTTGTTTTTTTCTGCCGTTGCATATGCAACCACGTAACCTGCTTTAGGAGCGTTCGTATTGTAAATTTTTTCACCATTAACCAAGTAACTTCCATCTGATTCCTCCGTTAATGTTGTTAGTTGATGGACCGCATCAGACCCGCGTTCCGGTTCCGTGATGAGGATGGCTCCGGGCGTCACGCCCGTGACAAACTTCTTCAAGATTTCCAATCGTATTGGAACATTTTCGTGATGATAGAAGACAGGATTGATTGCGAGAATCGTAGCTCCTCCAGCCATTCCAAATTGGGGATCAAAAAAGCTTAGAGCTAAACATCTCATCAATTCTATGGCGAGTCCGTGATCCTCGAAGTTCATATCTATTTCTTCATAAGCATGCGCTCTTGAGATTAAACCTTCTTTGCCAAAATCTGGTATCCAGTGATAAAATTCCTCATCTGAAGCGTGAGTTATGTTATTTTTCTTTTCAAATCTCATGCAAAATTTCTCAGCACTTTTTAAGAAATTGAAGTGCTTCGGTTCAAGCACCGTCATCAAGTTCGTGTTTAGAAACGCATAGCGGTTCTTCAGGCTCAATTTCTCGAGGATCTCATCATTAATGGCTTGATCCATAAATTTAGTCTTTTTCTCTTCCATTTTCTTATTCCTAAATTAATTTAGTGTGTTTTAATACTAATTGGTATACTTGGAAAAAGGTACATTTACTTTTTAATTTTGTTAGTATATTAATGAATTTGGATCAATTGCATGTAAGAAATATGAAATTTTAAATAATTCTTTTAATCACTTGATTTATGATTTTTTAAAAAATAGGGAAGTTTTTCTAAAAAAAGAAAAAAAATCTTGAAATATGTTAGCAAGAATTAATTTACAGACATTTTAAAAAGCGTTCTGAGAGAAAGTGACATGATATATTGTTGGATCTGGCGACTTCCACCTACAATTTCTTGAATCCGAGAAATATTCAAATAATCGTGCATTAAGGTGTTATCACACAAGCCCGCGCCTCCCATGAGGTTCGCACATTCATAACATACCTTCCTTGACATTTTTGCGGCATGATATTTTAGTTGGCTTGCGGAGGCCACCATTGCCTGAGATATGTTATTCGGAATCTCTCCACCGAATTTTTCGAATTTCTCATCATAAGATTCGCAGAATTTGAGCAATCCCAACGTGAGATTTGTGGTTCTTGCCCAAAGATCAGATAACAAGAATCCAACCCCTTGGAACTTGAGGATTTCTTGGTCAAACTGCTTTCTCAGGTTGGAATAAATGACTGCATGGGCAAGGGCTCCCCAACATTGGCTTACACCCATTATGGCAATTGATATTCGTTCTGGTACCAATCCCTCGAATAAATGTTCACGTCCCTTACCAACGGGACCTAGGATATAATCTTTAGGTACACGTACGTTAGTGAACGTCTCTTTACCTAAAAATAATTTTGGGACCCATGGGATGTTTACACGTTCCACTTTTAAGCCTTCCCATTTAGAATTAACTAAAAACTGTGCCATAGTGTTACCGTTGTTTTGTTCTGCAGTTGCATAAGTTACTAACCACTTAGCTTTTGGAGCGTTAGTATTGTATATTTTTTGCCCGTTTAAGAGGAAACTTTCATCCGATTGCTCGTTGCAAGTCGTCAGTTGGTGCACTGCATCGGATCCACGTTCCGGTTCCGTGATGAGGATGGCACCAGGGCTTTTTCCTGTAACCAAGTCCTTTAAAGCATCTAACCTCACTGGAACGTGATCATGATGCTCATAAATGGGATTAATAGCTAAAACAGTTGCTCCACCTCCCATTGCAAATTGGGGATCGAAGATGTCAAGCGCAATATTTCTCATAAAATCGGCGGCTAGACCCCATTCATCATAATGCACGTCACATTCATCAAATGAATGCTGACGGGTTATGTATCCCTTCTCTCCAAATTCGGGAACCCAATCATAAATATCTTCATCGGGTCCATGAGTGATTTCGTTTTTCTTTTCAAAACGCAAACAAAATCTTTGAACTTCTCTCAAGAAATTGAACTCTTTCTGAGATAAAACAGCTGTTAGATTATTATTCAAGAAGGCATATCGATTCTTAAGGCTAAATTTTTCAAGAATATCATCATTTATTGCTTGTACTTCAAATTTTTTACCAGGCATTCTTTTTTCGCACTTCCTTTTAATGTTATTATAAAAAGTTGAATATAATACAAAATGGAAAATGTGAAGTACTATTTTAATTTTTTTTGCATGATCAATTTTAATGGTATCAATTTAGAGATTTCGAGCAATGGATAAAATAAGAAAAACGGTTTTATTCATTGAATATAGCAATAATTATATACACTTTTTTATATCCGAGAATCAGCTATTAAATTCACTTAAAATTTCAAAAAATATACAAAAAAAAGAGATATAAAAAAAATACATAAATCTATTAGTTTATTCGTCGTCCTCGTCTTCTCCCATTAAACTCTCGATTTTATCTTCCAAGGTTTCTATTTTGTCATCAATTTCAGCAATTTTATTATAAGTCTTGCAAGTATCACAACCATCGTCTTCTGCACATTGTGGCAAAGTGTCGCAAATTTCCTCTAACTTGTCTCTTTCATCTAATAGTTTTTCGACTTGCTCTTCTAATTCTTCAATACTCATAATTTTCACTTTTTAGGATAGAATAATTCATTATTTATTATTTATTTTTAATACTTATTGGGTCTATGTATTACATACTATTGAGCTTTAAGAATTTTACTTCGCAAAATTAATAAATGTATTTAATAAAAAAAATAAAAAATTTAAACTTTTAGACCATTTATTTTCCTATCTATAACTTTATTCAATTCAGTGATTTCCTTATCAAGTCTATTTAGATCACCAGATATTGATTCAAATCGATTTTCTTGATCACTGAATTTTTTAACATATCGTTCTTTTAGGGAGACTGATTGAGTATCATTACCTAAAACCGATATATTTTCACGTAATCTAGCTTGCTCGTCAGTCATATTATCTCGTTCATTTACTAACTTATCTCTTCTTGTTTTTAGTTCATTGGATTTTTGGATTAGTTCTGCGATTTCTTTCAGTTGATTTTCAATTTTGTCATCGATGAACTTATGTTTAATATAGAATCCAACTCGTTCTAAAATTTTATCTTTCGACCAGTTCCATAAATAATTAGAGGTATAATTTTCTTTACGTTCCCTAAGCGAGAAATTTATTGCATCATTCGGTTTTAATGTGATTTTAAATCGCCAATAATTCGGTGTTTCTTCAGGTTGGAGTGGCGGTTCAATGAATTTAAATCCGGATGTTTTTGGATGATCAAGATATAATTCCTTCTCTTCACTTGTTTTGTTTTTAATTTTATAAGTTGTCATTGAATCGGTGAAGTAATATTCATATGAATATCCACTACCAAAATTGACTTTATGAACGCTTAAATTCTCACTCTTTTGCTCGTGGATTATGATAACAGCCTGTTCGATTGCATAATTAAGTAGTCTCGTATCATCTTTATTTAAAAAAGGAACGATTGCCTCTCCCGCTAAATTATCATCATATATAATGGTTGCTGGACCTCTTTCAAGTGTTAACGTTGTATTATTCGTTATTTCTAGACAGGCGTTAGGGTTTTTATCATGTTCATTGATGTTATATAGTAATATACGCCTTGCTTTTATAGCTTCAGTTAGGATAGGTACTAAAGCTGAATGCTTTCTCTTTATTGTTACGGGATTTGAAATATTATACTCAAATAACTCTCCTAAATCTTTTGTTTGCGTCTTGGTTTGAGATTTGACCTTTTCCATTAAAGTTTCATCATCTAAAGAGGCTCCCATAACACCCAAATATCTCCTTCCTGAAGCTGCCCCTGCAGGTGCTGGTGGTAATGCACCTCTCAATTTTTTGCTCATCTTCATTGCTGGTCTTGCTTCTTCTGCCATGGCATAATCTTTGAATGTGTCTAATTCTAATCCTTCCTCAATATCAGTTGGTTTAGCACTTAAAGTTGTTGGAGGTTTAACTATAGGGCGTTGAATAAAGATGGGTTTATAAAAATCATAACGGAAAGAAACAGGCATTCCAGCCACTAGCGATAATTCAATATTCTCCCAGTCTTGATTGGTAGTATTTTCTACCATGCACCATCCAGAAAGTAAACACTGTTGTTTTTGTTCTAACTCCTTGCTTATTATTAACCTATAAGAGGTCTTCCATATAGGACTTTCTAAGATATATGAAACGAAAATTTCACGTTCAATCTCATTATCCCCTCCTGATTCACAATGGATCAGAATATTTTTTGCATCCTTTTTTTTACCTGCTATGACCGTATCTAAGAAGAATTTCAGATCCTTCTTTATATCATCGTTCAGAATTTCAAGTGATTTTATATCAGAAAAGGAAATTTTAGATATTGTATCATCATCTTGCAGTAAGATCAATAATTTCTCAGTAGATTTTTGGTCTTTAATAAATCTTTCATTTAATTCTATTCCCATAATAGTACCTTTAAGACTTTTTCCTCCTGCAATCAAAAGACTAACCGGTGCACCTTTAATTTGAGTTATCAATGAAGAAAAAGAGTCCATATCAGGAATATTTAGCATGATCGATTTTAATAATTCACTTGTCTCTAGAGCTGTATCATATGAAATTGAGCTTATGTAGCCCTTCTCACTGGTATCTACTACAAATAGAGATTTTAGAACATCGTCCATCTCACTAATTTTAAATTCTAATTCATATTTTCCAGACCCTTTAATTGGGGCTTGGAGAATATAATAAGATACACCATGCTTGAAAATTATGACTTTTTTTACTTTTAATTTTGACATAGAATTATTATGGAGATTTAATAATATAAATTTTGATGCTTTGAATTAGGAGAGAAATAAGAAAAAGATAACAATGACACAAATTAGAGACTATTTTCTAAAATTTCGAGCATATCCTCTTCAATAGTGTCTTTTGGATTTTCTTTGATAAGACCAATAAATTCTTTATGTTTATTGAAAAAATAGAAGGTAGGAATCTTTTTTAGCTCAAATCTCGGATCCACGGCTTCGGGAGGTGAACTTTTTTCATGCCAAATGGTTTCTCCTGGTTTATGGAGGGCATTAACCATAATTCCATATAAAATCCGAAATTCAATATCTTTACTATTAATTATTTTAACAATTTTAACCATCCTTGGTACGTTCCTGTTGCAATCGGGGCACCAATCGGCGCCCAAAGCAACAATTTTTAACTTCGCTTTGTTTTTGGAAAGCAAATTCTTGATTTTTTCTAACACTTGGGATTTTGGTTCATAAGTGTTATAATTTGATTCAATTTTATCTTTAAATTGCTCTAAAAAGTCATCTGGATTCATGGTAGGTGATACAAGATCATCCCATTTTAGATCGAATTTAGCAGTCATAATAACAAGAAGAGACGAATTGGTTATAAAAATTATTTTAATGAATCATAAAATTTGAAAAAAAATTTCACTAATAGATTCAAAGGGGAAGAATATTATAGAAAAAATGATTTTTTACTTCCAATAAGAAAGAATTAAGAATAATTGATGGAAACATGTTAAAAGCATTTCGAGGTAAATTGCTTCATGTAGACTTATCAAAACGTGAAATTTCTACTGAAAAATTGGATGAAACAATAGCTAAAGATTTTTTGGGAGGTGCTGGGTATGCATGTCGTTATTTATATCAACGTATTAGTAAAGAGACTGATCCTCTTTCCCCAGATAACATTTTAATGATAATGACGGGGCCCTTGAATGGAACATTTGCACCTAATACGGGAAGATGGGTCGTATGTTCGAAGTCTCCTTATACAGGTATCTGGGGGGAATCAAATTGTGGAAGTTGGTTTGGAGCAGAAGTGAAGAAGGCAGGATATGATGGCATTATAATTAAGGGAGCTTCGAAAACTCCTATATATATAGAAATAAAAGATGATCGGGTTGAATTAAAAGATGCCACATTTTTATGGGGTAAGGGGACTATATATGTTACTAAAAAGCTAAAAGAAGTATTTGGTGAGCAAAAATCAATGGTTGCTTGTATAGGACCAGCTGGAGAAAATTTAGTAAAGTATGCCAATATTGTGTCAGAAGAGAGGGCAGCAGGTAGGACGGGAATGGGTGCGATTTTAGGTTCAAAAAAGTTAAAAGCTATAATCGTTAAAGGTAGTAATATCAATCTCGAAGTCTTTGATCAAGATAAATTAAGAAAGGCAATAGATAATGCGAGAAATTACGTCAAATCCTCTTTTGGAACTCAAGTTCTAGGCGAGTTAGGAACTTCCGGAGCATTAGATATGTATAACGCGACTGGAGAATTATGCATTAAGTATTTCTCTAAACCACAATGGGAGGGAGCTTATAAAATATCGGGTGCAACTATGGCAGAAACCATCTTAGTTAATAGAAGATTCTGCCATTCATGTGTTATTGGATGTGGTCGAAGGGTTAAAATAGAGAAGGGGAAATACCAAACAGAAGAAGTTGAAGGTCCTGAGTATGAAACGATCGTGAGTTTTGGTAGTTTAATTCTAAATGATAATCTTGAAGCAATTACTCATTTGAACAGTAAATGTTTTGATTATGGAATAGATACTATAAGTTCTGGAGGAACGATTGCTTGTTTAATTCATCATTACGAGAAAGGGGCTATAACTGCTGATGATATTGATGGAATGACCCCCAAATGGGGAGATATCGCTTTTGTAGAAGAGATTTTAGAAAATATTGTACATAGGAAAGGTATCGGGAATATCCTTGCTGAAGGGTCTAATACATTCGCAGATAAGTTTAAGATATCAAGAGAAGAAATAGCTACGGTAGTAGGTTTAGAGGTTACTTACCATGATCTTCGCTCGAATTATGGCATGTCAATAGCCTACGGAATGGGTGGAGCCTATAGAGGACCTTCTCATAATGCTTGTGACCCTTATTATAGCTTATTAGGTGTTGCTTTAGAAGAAATAGGTATGGAGCTCGTTGATAAATATAGTGATGGAGAGGATATGGCTAAATATTGCAGTCTTGATATGGATTATCGAGCGTTATATAGTTCAATGATAATGTGCTCCTTTTGTAATCCTTTACCATCTCAAAATGCCGAACTAATAAAACATGCTGTAGGAATCAATTTTGGTCTTGAGGAAATCAAATTATTCGGAGAAAGAATTCTAAATTTAAAACGTCTTTTCAATATTAAAATGGGTTTAACATCAAAGGATGATCGATTACCTCGAATTTTAACTAGACCTTTTAGTACTGGTGGTTCTGCGGGAAAAACTCCCGATTTCGTTAAAATGAAAGAATATTTTTATAAATATCGGGATTGGGATAAAAATACGGGAAGACCAAGTGAAGCTAAGTTAAAGTTCTTAGGTTTAGATAAATTATAACGACGATTTAACTAGTTTTTATTATTTGGATCTAAGGAAAGCAACTTCCTTAGAAGAAAAAGTGCCCCTTCTTTGTCTAGGGGATCATTTAGATTTCCGCAACGACTCGACATAATACATCCTGGACAACCATTATCTGTTTTACAACTACAAGATGTTATTAAATCAAGGGCTAATTTCATTAAATTTATTAGTTCCATATATAGTTGCTCAGAAATTCCAATACCACCCCTAAAAGCATCATAAATATAGATCACGGGTTGTTGTTTAATCGGATCAAAATCAATGGATACTCCGCCCAGATCCCATCTTGATATTTGAGCTAAAGTTGGAGCAATTGCGATTAATGCATGTTCGATAGCATGAATTGTTCCTCCTAAATCAAAACCTTTGAGTTCTAATTCTTTTTGATATTCAAAGGGAATGTTGAACCATAATGCATATGATTCAAAATTGACAATAGGAATATCTTCAAGAGGATGTCGTGAGCGAATTTCTTGAGTATATGTATCTAAGACTTTATAACCATAATAATTATGTTCAACTCTAACTTTTCCATATGAAGTTTCTATATTATTCATTGGGCCAATATTTTTATTATATACAACTTCTAAAGGAGTAATTTCTGTATGTTTTAAAGATTGCGTATAATAATCTACGTCAGATTTTTTTATATAAACGAGTTTTTCTTGAATATCAAGCTCTTGAACCGTATAAATCTCGGTTTCAAAGAGATATACTGCTCCAGGATGTAAGTCTCGAAATACAAAACTCTCATCCTCAATAGTGAGAATTTCATTGTTAGATTTGTTTCTAAGAATTACTTTATAGCTATTATTCGATAAATCATTCAAACTATAATGCTCATTAGGGAAGAAAACTCCTTTCCAATAAAATTGAGAGCCTCTCTTCATGAGAAGCGATTCATCGACTAATTCATTAATACTTTCTTCATATAGCTTCTGATCCTCGATTCCAAATTTAAGATATTCATCAATTTTAAGGGGTAATTCTTTAGAAGCGCAACAAAGGTGATTTTTGAGGATATATTTATTTTTCAAGGTGATTAAAACTTCTTCTTTTATTGGGCCAAATAATTTTTCTGGATTATGAATATAAAACAAATCAAGAGGATTTTGCATTGGAATAAAAGTTGATATTGAGAGGTCAGTCCCTCTTCCAGACCTGCCAATTTGTTGTTTAAAGCTAGCAATAGTCCCTGGGAATCCCGAACTAATTGTAGCATCCAGAGAACCAATATCTATACCTAATTCAAGGGCGTTAGTAGAAGAAATTCCAAGAATTTTTCTTTCTTTGAACTTTTGTTCAATTTCGCGTCTTTTTGATTTCGTGATCCCCGCTCGATAACTCTGTATCTTACTTTTCATCACAGGTAATGCCTTTCTTGTCCAAATTGCTTGTAGTTCAGCCATCTTGCGAGAGAGTGTAAATACCAGAGTTTGTATTCCATTTTTATATACTAAATGACTGATAAAAAGGTTTTTTGTTTCTTGATGAGCAGATCGATATTTTCCACTTGAATCTTCATAAGGTAAATCCCATAAAATTACTTTTTTTGCTCCTGAAGGGGAATCATCTTTATCTACAATTACAAATTCTTCACCAACCAATTTCTCGCAAAAAATCTTCGGATTATGTATTGTAGCGCTAGATAAAATCCAAATTGGTTTAACTCCAAATGTTTCAAGAATCCGTTTTAGACGTCTCAACAGAAGAGCAAAATTTGATCCAAAGATTCCTCGATAGATATGGATTTCATCTATTACAATATATTTTAAATGAGAGCAAAATCTCCTCCAATTTTGCTTGAACCATGGTAAGTAAAATTGTAGACCATACGGATTAGAGAGAATTATATTAGCATTTGCTAAGATCAATCTTTTTTCATTTGGTTCAACATCTCCATCATACACTCCGATTCTATTTTGTTTTATATTAGTTTCTTCAAACAATTTTGATAAAATTGCAAATTGATCCCGTGCTAATGCTTTTGTGGGAAATAAATATAATGCCGTCGCCTCGGGATCCTCAAAAAGTGAATTGATAACGGATAAATTATAAATGAGCGATTTTCCTGAAGATGTAGAAGTTACTGTTACTGTATTTTTACCATTACGAATGTTATTTATTGCCTCTGCTTGATGACGCCATAGCTTGATGTTATTGTTGTTTAACCACCTTTGAAGTCTCTTCCGTAATGGTTTTTCCAAATCATTATATCGAGCTCTCAATTCAGGAAAAGTTTCAATATGTGCAATTTGTCCAGTATAATAATCTTGAGATTTGATAAATTTCAAAAAGTCTTCGAAATCAATCATTATTTATATCATAAAGTGAAATGATGGATCAAAATTAAAAATAGCATGGAGAAATGATTTAATTATTTGTTTTGGAAAATTGTGAATTCAAATAAATTTATAGACAAGTTTTATTATAATTCAACCATATAATTTTTTAGATTATAAACCATACAACCCCTTTACATATCATGATTAATTCTGAATGGAAAAAGGTAGATTTTCAAGATTTTATCAATCAATATGAAAATCGTGTCGTTGTTGAGAATGCCCCAATTATAATGCATTCTAAAAAGGATAAAGAACATGAAGCGTTTAAATCATTAATAGCTCTCATATTCATCGTTGGCTTCACATTTATATACGTTGCCATCTCCATCATGTTATCACCAATTTATTTTAATTCTTATATTTTCTATCCAATATTATTGGTATCTGGAATCATCTCAGGGATCTTATTATATAATTTCATACATTCCAACGTAAACATTAAATTAATTGAATGTTGGTTCGAAATATATAAATATCAATCAGATGATTCTACATCTCATTTCTGCTTTTCATATTACCCCGTTTTTAGTGGTAAGTGCTTGCCAAATAAAGCAAAGAACATAGTATATAAATTATATCAAGATGAGTTAATTAAAAATAAGTTGGATATCACTCAAGTGGAAGTTTATTTAAAAGTATCAAGTTCTGACCCAAAAAGATTCATCCATTTAGGTTATTTTTTTCAATATGGTGAAGGTATTCCTTTTAGAAGTGAAGAAATTAACAGAAACACATGGAAATTTTTTCCATTTGAAAAATCTAACAATGACAATTATCTTGCAACGGCAAATTGGGATCATCAATTTGAATGGCGTGAGGATCTTGAATTGGATTTTGATAAACTCAATGATTATGCTCCATGGGTTCTACATCGATGGGATCACCAGAATTTAAAACCATTAATTGATAATTATAAACGAACATTAAATTGGGATTTGCAACCAATCCAAGAAATTCCCAAATTAAAACCATGGATGAGTAAGTATGAGACTCAAGAGTACTTGGATTTTAAATCATATAAAGATATTCAAATCGTCAATGAAGTGATAGAAAGAATCATTGGTCCAGATGTCAAGATAAAGAAATTAAGAGATCTGAGTGGCCATCTCTTTGAAATTAAAGCTTATTTCAGAGATTTAATTGTTTAGATATCCTTTTCCTTTTTTATTTTTTAAGTAATTTTATTGAGAGTCCTCTAAAACTTTAAGTTATAAAAAAAATAATAATTTTTAATTCTATTATCAATATTAAGAATCACAATTAGGAGAATCCCATGGAATCATTACAAACCATTCAAGATTTAAAAATTCCAACCAATAAATTGTTTTACAATAAGAAGACTGAAGTTCTATCTGTTTATATAATGGATTTTGTATTCATTGGTAATTATAAAAAAAATACTAACCTTTCAAAAATACTCGACGATATTTATGACTCTTTTGGTCACACCTCGTTGAAAAGAGAGAATCTATCTTTTGTAGAATTTGTTACTCTCACACCAATAGCCGAAAAGACTAAAATAAATAAATTAGCTTTAATATCCAAAAGAGAAGCTAAAAAGCCGGATGAAAAAAAGCAAATAGATCTTGGTGGAAAAAGAGACGAGTTATCTTCTGAGATTACAAGAGAAAAGAAAAAATCTAGTGCTCCTGGAAAAAGTGCTAAAAGAAAAGCGAAGAAAGAAGTATTTGACGAAGAACCAATGAAATATGAAGAAGAAGTGTCATATGATAAAGAAATAAGTTATGAAGAAGTAGACGATTTTGATATTCGAGATGCAGAGGGTGAAATGGAAAGAGCAAAATCTAAGGATTTTATGCCACCTCCCGCACCAAGCATGGCTCCACCAGCTCCAGGAGGGGGTCCTCCAAAAGCAGCACCTGCAACACTCCCTCCATCACCAAAACGTGCTGCTGAGACCACTCTTTCAAGCATATCAGAACCAGAATTATTCGAGAGAGATGTGAAAAGCGAAGAAGCTAAACCTTCAGTATATGAAATTAATATGGGACTTCAGTATTATTCCGTAATGATGGAAAAGACAAGTTATTTATTTTACATTTACCTATCGCATAAAGAATTAAAAATAATGGATGAAGAAGGTAAAACTATATTTGAAACCTCTTTTACTATCAAAACAACTAAAAAGGAACCCCCAGTACTAAACATAAAGGTAAAAGGAGAGGGATTTGAAGTCCATCCATTATTTGGAAGAGTAGAAGTCAAGAAAGATGCTATAAATCCCCCTGTCATGATTTTCTCGGTGTTACCATTAAACAAGAAGGAAAAACGAACGAGAAAGGAAAAAAAAGAAAGCGAAAGAAGACATCTTCACGTCTACGTCGAATTTGAAGAGAAAACAATAAATCATTCGATTCTTTCGATTATTGTTCAACCTAAAACTTTTCATGTTGATGTAGGTCCATTCCATTTAGATGTAAGTAAGAAGACTGCCATGATTATTTCCTTCATATCCATTCTTATTGCAGGTGGTTCGCTAATATATACTCTCTTCTCGGTCGATCCTTCATCCACAGCGGTCGATGTAGTCACTAATTTTGCACCAGGTCTTGGCTCTATTGTCTTTATAGGATTGTTTCTTTATACTCTGTTCAAGGAAGGTCTTTATCCAATTAAAGAAAAGATAAGTTATTTTCTAAACTTTGATAAGGAGGGAATGATTGTAAAATAAATTTCTACTTTTTTATTTAATTTTTTTTAGAAGTTAGTTTTCTAGCCTCTTAATTCAAAATTTATGATTTCTTTTTAAATTCTTTTTATCAAATTATATCCATATCACCTACATAATACTAAACTCACAAAACAAATACCGTCCTTCCTTATTAATGGAATTAAATGTAAATCACAATGTTTAAAGGATTTTTAGTGAGTCAGGTTTTTCAAATGAGTAAACCAATATCTAATGTAAAATTGAAGGAAAATTATCAAGAAACCAATAGTATCATAGATAAGACTTTAAGTGAAATTGCATATCGTAGTTGTAATTTTAATGATACACCTCCTATAATTGGTCTAATTGTCTCAAATTTTGATGGTTATGCATTAATGGTTTTTGAATACAATTCTGAAGAGGGTTCAAATTATGGTCCAATCAAATCATATCTTTCTAAAGATGATGAGGATCTCTTAGAATTAATTTCAATGTATTTTAGTTCAATTAAAACTATTGCTGGTCAAATAAACATCCAAAATTTATCACATTTCGAAGTTTATGGCTCAAATATTAAAGTACAGATATACTTCTTATTTGAAAAATACATGGTAATTGTTTTGCTTAATTCTCATGCTAATTTAAATTCAAATGAAAAAACTCAAGTTATTTCTTATATAAAAGAACATTTAACTACACGTGATTATGAGTTTCAGAATTTCAATGCTACATGTAGTAGAGAGCTTTTCAGGAGCCTTGAGTTAAAAGGAAAGAAGTGGTTAAAAAAATTCAATAATGGTTATATTCAATGCTATAAAAGTGATTATTTAAAAAAACATGGAGTTATTGAAAGTGTAATGAAGGAAATTCAACCAGTAATCCAAAATGAACTGACTGAATACTTGGAAAATGCTCCCGATGAGATGGTTTATGATTTGGCAAAAGAACTTAGCAATAAAATTCAAGATCTCCTGTTCAGGTCCT
>Ga0307442_1000002_pt1 | contig 94118 bp, 88 predicted proteins | sample SalMarWE160430MG_FD_202143 | JGI IMG/M metagenome (GOLD analysis project Ga0307442, IMG submission 202143) | Salt marsh sediment microbial communities from the Plum Island Ecosystem LTER, Massachusetts, United States - WE1604-30 | ecosystem: Environmental > Aquatic > Marine > Intertidal zone >...
ATTTTACGAATATAAATCTTTTGAAATTGAGAAAGAAACAGCGATAAACAGAAAATCCAAATGAAGAAATATTTGCAATCAAATCCAAAAGCGAAGAAGTTAACGAAAAGAATCAAGATGCCCCAATTCATCCCATTTTATGTCGATAATGATGAACAGCTTTATAGAAAAACTAAGATCAAAGGATCATACTCTTTTATAAAAAAGTAAAAAAAAAGTTATAAATTAACTAAAAAATTGACTTATTAATCGTTATTTCTAAGATCATCTGAATCATCGTCAAACTTATCATAATATTCAATATCCATTAATCCACCAGTTCTTTCATCTCTCCAATGAGTTATGATGGGCATTCCTACATAAGTATCTTTCACATCTAAATCAGGGCTTAATTCAGCTATGCTTGCAGTATCAGCTCCGTCATGATGAACTAATACCATGGGTCTTTGCTGAACTTCTCCAGTTTCTGGATCTTTCAAATATGAAATTGCATATGTTGACACGCTTGCAGTATTTCTGATGTCAACCCATTTATCAGGTTTAACAAGACATTTCCCGCAAACAAATCGAGGTGGATAAAACACCCTATTGCAGGAAGAACATTGATTTGCTATAAGTTTTTTCTCCTTTAATTTCTCTAAAAAAGGTTTCATGTGTGTAATATTAAACTTGTATTTGTAACTCGATAAATACCAACTTCCTGGTAATGTGCGAGTTCTTATATAATCTTTCTTGACATAATCTAAGGATTTCCTTTGAGTCATTTTTGACAATTTTCTCTACCTCCATTGCCTTTTTGGCTGATCTGACATAGCCATTAAAGTTATGAGATTTAATGAACCACCCCATCCAGATCCGATTGCGGTATGGACCGTTTTTGGCACTTGATTACTGGCTTTTCCCATTATTTGGAGTGCTGCCTCTGCGGGTCTTTCCATAGCAGATGCTCCAATTGCATTTGTTGCATTTACACCTCCCGAACAATTCACAGGTAATTCGCCATTAAAATCTGTTACTCCAGCCTCATGCATTGCTGGAGCAGTTCCTTCTTCGAAAAGTCCGAGTTTCTCTGTCCAAAGTAGTTGTTGATTCGGAAAAGGTGCGTATACCTCAGCATAATCAATTTCTTTTCTTGGAAAAGAAATTCCGGCTTGTTTATAAGCTAACTCAGAGGATCTAATCGCTCCGAGTTGCATTGAAGGATCAACTTGAGCTGAACCGCTACCATCATAGCCTAAAACTGCTGATTCATTAGCCACACTTGCGACTCCATTAACATATACGGGTATATCACACATATTTTTAGCCTTTTCTTCTGTTGTAAATAACATGGCACATGCTCCATCGCTAGCTGGACATACCATTCCATATCGTAAAGGGTATTGAACATATGGCGTATCTAAAACTTCTTCTATTGTAAGGTTAGGCATCTTTAAATGTGCCCACCACGTTTTTGCAGCATTACGTCTATTTTGAACAACTACTCTTGCTAAATCCTCTTCTTTAATTTTGGTTTTATTCATATAGGTCGTTGCTTGGTAAGCTGCTACTCCAATAGCCGCTCCTGCTGAAAGCAAACGTGATATTTGATCGTATGGAATTCCAAGCGTGTTGAGAATAGAAATTTCTCCATAAGCGACACTAGCTAAACCAACGCTGGTATCTCCTTGAGATTGCTGTTCAAATGCTACTGCCAAAACCGTGTCAACTCCGGGTAATCCCGCAGCTACAGTATAATAGCCGGATATTGCAACTGTTCCACCGGTAGTCCCACCAGTTGTTACTCGTAATAAAGGTTTATTTCTTGCACCCATCCAATCGGTCATCCATAATTCAGGTATATTTGATCCCTCAAAAGCGGGCATATTTCCATTAACAAATGCATCAATATCACCAAGTTCTACACTTGGAGCATTTTTCAAACAATCCTCTATTGCTTCGCTAACTAATTCAGGCATACTCACGTCAGAACGCTTTGAAGCATGTTCACTAAATCCAGCAGAAGCTATTGCTACTTGTCTTCCCATTTTAATTCGCCTCCAACACGTATAATATATTATTTTGAGCACACATTCCTATTTGCCCCGATGCTACAGCTTTTTTAGCTCCTTTAACTTGATATTGCCCAGCTTCACCGGTTAATTGTTTAACCGCTTCAATGACGCGGATTAAACCAGTTGCACAAGGAGGATTTCCACCAAGTGCACCTCCAGAAGGATTGATGGCTAAATCTCCATTTATTGCCGAATTAATTTCAGCTCCTTTTCCCTTATCAGCAAAACCTAATTCTTCTGCGAAAATTAATTCTTCATGGGCATAAGATTCAAATAATTCTGCCACATCAATTTCTGAATATGGGTCAGTAATGCCAGCAGCATTATATGCCATCTTTGCTGCTAAGTTCATTGATTTGCATCCAGATAAGTCCCGATCTCCAAGATAATAAGCATCTTGGTTATATCCTACGCCTGTTATCCAAACGGGTTTATCAGTGATCTTTAACGCTTGTTTTTCAGGTGCTAACAATAATGCTGCTACTCCATCACAAGGAGGGGCTACCATCAATTCGGTAACTGGATCAGCATATTTTCCCGAATCTAAAACATCTTTAACTGTTAAATTTGCCAATTGAGCTTCTTTAAGTGCTAATGGGTTTTTAGCAGCATTTTTCTTGTTCTTTACTGCTACTTTAGCAATCTCTTCAACAGTCACTCCATATTTTTCCATATACGCTCTCATCTGAAATCCAGCGGAAGTAATATCATTGACGTATGCTAGAGAACGTTCCCAAGTTGGATCTGTCTCATAAAGTCTCACAGTATGATAAGGATAACAAGATGGCATGCTACCGCCCCATACTACTGCTAAATTATGATTTCCAGAAAGAACTCGCATTAACCCATATAATACAGCATGTGCGCCATCCATTTCGACCTTACTCTCATCAGCCATGTAGCCACCTCCAACTTCAACCGTGAAGCAGTTAGATATGGTACGACCGTCATAATAATCATTAGTACACGAGATTACTGTCGAAATATCTTTCTTTTTAAGACCAGCTTTATCTAAAGCACCTCGAGATGCCTCAAATATCATTTCATAGTGTCCATAATTCGCATCTGAATATAATTTTACTTGATAATAACCTACTATTCCTACTTTTTGCATATTTACGCACCTCCTAAACCTTCGTGAAACCCTTGATATCCGAAGGGTCTCCTTTCGTACTTTCGTTCCATTCGATTTTAACTTTCATACCAATTTTAACATCTTCGGGTTCCATATTCAATAATCTATAAATTATTGAAGTATTGCTCCCATCAATCTGAATCATGCCAATTGTCCAATCTTTTGTCTTTCTCGAGCTTCTATCATTAACTCTATATGGTGTAGTCGTGAAATTCATGATAGTTCCCGTTTCGGGCAAATCAACCCAATTTTCTTCTAATGGAATTACTACATTACACTTACCACAGATCTTTCTCGGTGGAACGAACACATCTCCACACTTTGGGCATTTATTCCCCCTGATCTTTTTATTTTCTAATCCATTATAGAATTTGTCCAAATATTGACCAACCCAAAATGCAAAGTCAGCCCGAATAAGGCCCTTATTTGCAACAATAACTTTTTCTTCACTCATTATGAATTCATTTTTTATGATGATTAATATGATTATTAATATGAAACTAAGCATATATATAATTTTAAACAATAATCATCAAGAATTAATACGAGGATAATATTCGCAATTTTATATCGTATCGTGTACATAATACACATGCTCTAAATATTTGTAAAGTAAAATACAAATATGAAATGATACAAAATAGGTTGTGAAAGGAGATTTGACTAGATTTTGGAAAAAAGTGGAGGATGATCTATTAAGATCACCAGAGGAAACAATGGGTTTCTCAAATGAGCTTACGACACTCAAACAAAACTTTATTATTAAGAAATTTGATTTTTCCTCACTTGATCAAGTTGAGCAAATCAAAAAGGAGTTAATGAACCATAAGATTTTAATTGTGAATACGCATGATCTCCTTAAGAGTGTGGATGTTACAAAATTAAAACGAGGTATAGAAGACCTAAAAATATTTTTGAGAGAAAATGGGGGCTCAATGGCTCGACTTGGAGAACAATATCTCATCATGACCCCGAACTCTTACATTAAAATTTCTAATTGATTGGATTGTGAGGAACAATTTCATTCCAAAGCTTTTTAATTAATATCTATTAAGAAATTTATTAAATTCGGGCTATTTTATAAATAGAATGATCAACCTTTAAATTTTAGCGTGCAATCTTTTATATCAATTAGATTTTTTAAGGTGAAAAAATGGAAACACGCATTTTTGGAAAAACTGGTGCTGAAATAACAATAATTACGATGGGAGGATGCGGGCTTGGGTATGTCGATCAAAATGAAGCCGATAAAGCTGTTGAGCTTGCAATGGACCACGGAGTTAACATGATAGATGTGGCTCCAACTTATGGTAAGGCAGAAGAACGACTGAAACCTTGGATACAAAAATATAGAGAGAATTTTTTCCTTGCAGAAAAAACGATGAAAAGAACGAAAAAAGGAGCATGGAGGCAACTCAATCGTTCATTAGAGCGTTTAAATACTAATCACTTTGATTTATACCAATTTCATGCGGTTTCTTCGATGGAAGAATTAAATCAAATCATGGGAAAGGATGGAGCCATGGAAGCCTTCAAAGAAGCCAAGGAAACAGGTCTAATAAAACATATTGGTATTACAGTGCACGATGATATGAGAATATTGCAAAAAGCACTCGAGTTATCAAATGGTTTCGACACTGTTCTTCTACCGGTTTATGTTGCTTCACTTGTAAATCCTAATCCCGTTAATGATTTTAAAAGCATTCTTCAAATTGCTCGAGATAAAAATATTGGAGTTACCGCCATTAAAGCTATTTCTAAGCATAGATGGAAGGGTGATTCTACATATAACACGTGGTATGAACCTCTCGATAAACAAGAATTAGTAAACCAAGCTGTATGGTTTACATTATCACAAAATGGAGTCACAACTTATTCCTTGCCCTGTGATGTTAGGCTTTGGCCATTAATATTTAACGCTGTAAAGCTTTATAAGAAACTTGATGAGGAAGAACAAGAAAAGATCGTTAATATGGCAAGAAAAAATGAGTTTCTACCTCTTTTTCCAGAGTAATAAAGTTATAATATAAAAATTCCCAAGTTAAATTTTTTTTTTTCTTTTATAAAGAACTAAATCTTCATTATTTATCATGTACCAACAAAAACTTGAGATAAAAGAAAATAGAAGTTTCGTGAAATGCTCTATATGCAAACAAGAAATAGTGGGAAAACATCGATTTATCGAGTTAGCAATGAATTACGGTGTAATTTGTCCAGAATGTGACTGTAGATTTAATAACGATGAAATTGAATTAATGTCAAACCTCTTTATTGCTTATGGAGGTTATTTTGGTTCCAAAAAAGGTATCTCTAAGAATTCTACTCATCAAATAATGAAGAAATTATCAAATCTGCATGACTTAAGCTCAAAAAATATCGAGATAAATGCACTTGATGTTAAAATACTCCATCAAGCATTACTTCATGGGATTTCACCACGTCAAATTGTTCATGGATTTTAATTATTAACGGAAAAGTAGTAAGAAGTTCCAGAGAGGTGTGGAAATTAGAGTAATAATCAGCTTTATCAAATTCAAGTGTTTTCTTATCGTTTCATTCTCTAGTTACTTCAGATATTGATGAATTAAGCAAGTTTATTGTCCCGAAACAGAATCCACATTGTGAAATATCTTTTTAAGCTTAAGAACATCATCTTTAGGTAATGGAGGTCTTGAGAAAGATTCAATATTAGCTTTTAGATGCGCTATGTCACCCGTTCCAGAAAGTGTTATATCAGCTCCAGACTCATATCTACAGAAACGATATGCCGCATCAACCAAATCAATAGCACCTTCATCGTGAATAAGAAATTCGAGTGGATTTTCCAAATCGATAACATCTTTATTGAGTTGCCCATTTTCTAATAATTCTGTTATAATTTGTTTCATGCGTTCTTTTCTACTGAATGCTAGTCTTACAGGAAACATAATCAAAGTTCCTAAGTTTTTTTCGGACGTTTTGGGAAATATTATTTCGCTTGCGGTTTGATTTAAAATGTTATATCCTACCATCATTACGTCCCAATAATTATCTTTCAAGGCTTTTTGGAGCATTTCATGTCTAAAATCAAGATCAAACCTTTCTGTTATCCCAATAAATCGGATTTTCCCTTCATTTCGTAGTTTTAAAAGAGTTGGAATTGAGTCTGATACAATTTTATCATAATCTTCTGGAGATACCGCATGTAAGTGGTATAAGTCAATGTAATCAGTACCAAGGTTTTTTAGACTTTTTTTACAACTTTTTTCTATACTTTCAGGAGTTAGATTACGCCAAGCTGATTTTTTTGTAGATAAAATTATGGTGTCTCGATCATAACCCTTAATCGCTTCGCCAACAATACTTTCTGTACGATAATACTCGGAAGTATCGATAATGTTAATACCAGCATCCAGTGCATGACGGATGAGTGCTACAGATTCTTCAGTGGTTTTTCCAGTTGCCTTCCCAACTTTACTTGGACCGCCACATCCTACTCCCATAACACTTACTTTTAATCCCGTGCGCCCTAATATTGTATATTCCACAATAAAACACGAATTTATTTAATTTTATTATTCATTATTATATAATGAATCTTAATTTAGTTATTTTACATTAATTTTATGATATTATCCGCTCCCTAAAAATCAAATTATGTTCTATAAATCACGATGAGTGACTGATTCCGTATAAGTTCTTCAATCATGTACTTTGTTAGATTTTCTGGGTCTTTGATTTTTAGTTGAATAAATCGTTTCTTTAATGAATTTAATATTACGGATTTCAGATCCTCTAAAACCAATCTATTAAAAGATTTAAATGGACCTAATTCATCTTTAATTGCTAATTTAATCAAGCCCCTTCCTGCTGCGGGGCTAATCTCAATTTTTTCGGATATAATATTACCTAGATGATTAATAATGTCCATTATTCAGGATTTTTCCTTAATTCTAAACGAATTTGTGATAACAGTTCTTCCTCAGACAATTTATTATCATGAGGATTTTTATAATTCCTATTAAAGAAGTTTTTAAGTTTCTTAGGCATTATCCAAACAATCAAACTTGTTAATGTAAAGAGTGTATAGACAATTACTACTAAAAATCCAATTATAAAACTTTGTGGGTTTTCAAAACCTTCTGGTGATGGAGGTAAGAACAACCATAATACCCCTTCTAACGATAGGATTAATGCAGCAATCCCTATGAGTAAGTATCTTTTTTTTACCCAAGGTTCTAAATTTGTCTTTTTATTCGAAAAATAATATGATAAAGCGGAATATGCAAGCCATAACTCTGATAAAGATATAATTATAAAAACAATTACTAAATAGATATAATAAAATGGTAATTGGTTAATTGTTAGACTAGCCGTCATGGGTATTGAAATTGGAAAGATTAGTGCTATTGAAAAGTTTATTACCTTCAGAGCAATGATTGAAAAGAACAAGATTTTAAAGGGACTCTTCCGATCTTTATAAAAAGTGTATTGTATAAAAAATAGAAGTACTAAGTTTGGTATAAATTGATGTACTTGAATTATGATATTAAATTCCAGTAATGACATAACTCCTTCGAAAGAAGTTAATATGAAGAAAAGTGCTAGAGGTATTAAATTTCGAAATTTAGTCTTATAAAACCGATAAAATAGATAAATTCCAACAAATAACTGTAATAAAACATAAATTAAATAAAGTGGTACAATAAAAATTCTAAATTCTAAAAATATACTCATGAATTTAAAGTTAAAGAAAACCTATTTAAGTTCTTTGCTTCGTACAAAAATCTATAATTTATGGAAGAAATTTGTTCCATTATTCATTGAGTAAGAAAATAAGGAGAATTGAAATACCTTCATTTCTTTACTTTTTTGAATAATTTCATCAAAAATCCTATTAGTCTAGTTTTTCTTCTTTCCAATTTTATATCGGATAATAGATGGGATGACTTTTCTAAAAATATGCAGCCTATCTTTGAAAGACATTTGACCTAAAAGCCCAAATATCCACTGTCGTGTAGAAATTGGAGACCCTTTTGAAAGAAAGGGATTATTCTCTTTTAACTGACGTCCAATACGAGCTCGTCCATCTCCCATCTCAATCACAGGTATAGTGCGTGGATCAAAAGGAATTAAACCTCTTTGAGCCAATTCAATGAAATAATCGATTTCTTGAGGATTAAATCCCATGAGCTCTGCGGATACTGCATCTGTAATAGCGGTATTTTTAGATATCGTAAGCACGTTCCATTCAACGGGAGTTACTCTAACATTTTCGATCATTGCTCCTGCATAACGACCGCCGTTAATTCCAACACATGTAACACCTGCTTCATGAATTTTATCTAAAGCGTCTACGATATAACCCCTTAATCCTAATCCAATATCTGAAAAAGCGAGATGCAATAGATTTTTCTTAGAGAACAAAGTAGAACCCATTATTAGCGATTTTCCACTGAGAGAGAATGGTAAACCTTTAAATCCGGCCACTTTCTCGGAGAATGGTGCTTTTGGATTGCTAAAACTAATAATTAAGTTTCCTCTATCAAAAAGAAATCCAGGAAGTTCAATGGGGGGATAATCAAATCCATAATTCAAAGAAACAATATCATCTTTATCCATTATATCCTTTTCGAGAAATAAAACTCGAGCTTGTGAATGTTTCTCAACAAGTTTTTGATAACCCAATTTTTCAAATAGAATTTTAACGTCCCTATGGGCAGTTGCGGGTGCTTCGTAAAAAGTAATTAGTTTTCCAGAGCATACTGATATTATTGCGTCAGCTAGTTCAACATCCAAATATGTCGCCTCAAGTGGAACTCCATCTCGGAAAAAAGTAGCACCTAAAGGAACATGTACGAATATTTCTCGGGCTTTTTGAATAAGATCTAAAATTCCTGCTTTTTCAAATGCGATATGAATACTTTCATTTAAATCTTGATTTTCTATATCCACAATCACAACATTCTCTAATGACTTGTTTTCAGAACTCATTCTTTTTACCACTATTTTTAATTCAGTTTTTATGTGTAAAAAATCATTCTTTGTAATTAATTTACTTAATTAAAAACTGAAGGGTATAATAAAGCGTGTATCCCAAATTTTATAATATTTCGGAAAAACTTTATTAACAATAAGATTATTAGGAAAATTAAGGTGATAAAATATACCAATCGTTCATGTTAATATGTGGAAAGGAATTTCTGAGGATAATGTAAAACAAATAATCGCAGGAATAACTAAAGTGTTTACTGATATGGGTATTCCTGCCCAAGCAGTAGAAGTTCTTATCCATGAAGTTCCTAAGGCTCATTGGGGAATAGAAGGGAAACCAGCTACAGAATCCCGTCCGGATGCAATTCCATTGTAAAGGAAATAAAATTAATTGCTTTTACCAAATATAAACCTAAAAAAGATTTTCAATTTCGTAGGATATGGGAATATAGCTGGAACTTTTTTCCTATATTCAATATATGAATCTCCAAATCGCTTAATTAACTCTTTTTCTTCTATAAAAAAGATATGAAATGAAAAACCAAGATAATATATAATAAAAAATAGAGCATGGTAGAGATTAAATTGCAAAATAAAACCACCAGCACATAAGATAATTAATCCAGAATACATTGGATGGCGAATTACTGAATAGATCTCATGTTCTTGAAGTGAGCTCTCTTCGGGAAAATATAAATAAATTACTGTCATATAATCAAACCCAAAAGTTGAAAGCGATCGAACCATCATGAGAATTGCGAGAATACATACTAATATTCCAATTATTATCCTAATAACGTCCAATATTAATGAAATTGGTAGAAAATATGATGTAAAGGTTTTAGTAAATAGAGCAAATACTCCATTGGACCAAAATTGAGAATTTATTGCATCAAAAGGGATAAACATTTGAAATGAGATGGAGATTAAAATAAGTATCCCGGCAAATCCTGCAAGAAATACTTTTTGATATGATAGTTGGCCATATTTAGCTTTTAAACGTTCACGCCAAAACCACATTTGATACGTCAAAATAATTCCAACAATTTCAACGCTTATTACTCCAATAACGGGAAACCATGGACTAATCATTCCTAATAATCCTTCTGAATTGAGCAATAGAGGAAGATTATCTAAAAAAAACAAAGTCATGAGACTACTAGATAATATAAATAAAACATATACTCCAAAGAAGGCTATTTTTTTACCCGAAAATTTTGGTATTTTTTCCCGGAATTTATCCATTCCTTTTAACTTAATTGTCAACGCACCTTTGCAAAGATATCTAACAAAATCTTTAATTTTGGGTTATGAAGTCTAAATTTTGTGATTCATTTAAACTTAATTTGTTAATCTTGAAAGATTAATTAAACATTCTTAATTTCTTCCAAAACTCAAATCACACTATCAGTATAAATCAATTTCACAAATTCAGTAAGTTAATAGAAATATCATACGATTTTTTAACTAAGGATTATGAAATCCTTCTTAGAAGCAATAATTTTATACAAAAAATAGTATATGGAAAATTCCTAAATTAATACTTATTTCTTCATCATTTATATTTTCACTTTTTTCAGATAAAAATTAAAGTCAAAAGGCCAGGATATTTAATTTTTTAGCGATGTGACATAATACTTCTCTTTGAAAAAGTTTGCAACATTAACTAATGAAATCATTACTGGCACTTCTATTAATGGACCGATGACTGCAGCAAATGCAATACTAGATCCTAACCCAAATATTGATACGGCAATAGCAAGTGAGAGTTCAAAATTATTACTTGCTGCGGTAAACGATAGACTAGTTGATTTCTGATAATCTGCACCTAATTTTTTACTCAGAGCAAAACTAATCAGAAACATCAAAATAAAGTAAAGAAGCAATGGAATAGCTATTTTAACTACATCCAATGGAATTGATACAATTATAGCTCCTTTTAATCCAAACATTATTATGATAGTGAATAACAGAGCAATTAATGTGATTGGACTTACTTTAGGGATAAATTTTTTGGCATACCACTCATATCCTTTCTTTTTAACTAATATCGTACGAGTAAGAAATCCTAATAAAAATGGGATTCCAAGATAAATAAATACACTTTCTGCTATTGGTCCTATTCCTATACTAACAATATTAGATTGAAGACCGAGTAAATGGGGTAAAAAAGTTATATAAAACCATGCAAATATGCTATAAAAAATTACTTGAAATATGCTGTTAAATGCCACTAAACCAGCGGCATATTCACGGCTCCCTCCCGCTAAATCGTTCCATACAATGACCATTGCTATACATCTAGCAAGTCCTATTAAAATGACTCCCACCATATATCCTGGATAGTCCCTAAGAAAAATAACTGCGAGCACAAACATTAGAAAAGGCCCAATTAACCAATTTTGAATTAAAGCCAAACCTAATACTCTCTTATCCTTGAATACATCCCCCAATTCCTCGTAATGTACCTTAGCAAGGGGGGGATACATCATTAAGATTAACCCAATTGCAATTGGTATGTTCGTATAACCCACTTGAAATATTGAGAGAAATTGTTCAAAACCAGGAAAGAGATATGAAAGTAAAATGCCTATTGCCATTGCTATGAATATCCAGAGCGTAAGAAATTTATCCAGATTTGAGAGCTTTTTAGTGGATTCAGTGGTTTCTGCCATCGTTATTCTTTTAATATTACATTTAGGAACTTAGGATCGATAATAATAATCAAGATTAATAAATTGAAAATTAAATATATTAGTTTAAGCTTTAAAAAAAAGTATATGATTAAAAAAATATAAATAAATTACTGTTATGTAATCAAACCTAAAAGTTGAAAGCGATCGAATCATCATGAGAATTGCGAGAATACATACTAATATTCCAATTATTATCCTAATAACGTCTAATATTAATGAAATTGAGAAAAAATATGAAGTAAAGGTTAGTCTTTAGGTTAGTCCACTACTAATAAATGACTATTTGTTATTTATTCTTTTATACTTTTCCCTCGGGAGTATTCTAATGTAAAATTATATACTTTTACATAGAAGATTTATAGAAATCAGACGCTGAATTTACCTTTTTATAACTCCAATCTGATCTATGCTCATATTTGTATCTTAGGTCTTTTTCCTCTGTCGCAAGATCTCAATAAAGCTTTCAATCTGATTGAGTGTTTGGGTTTCATTTAGCTTCCGGGGATCGTTCATATCGGCATCGATGATAAGGCATGGTATATCATAATCATCCATTAAATGGCGCTTTAAATCGTACATTCCACAAGAATTCGGGCGACATGATAAGTTGTTATGAAGTAATACCCCATCAATGCTCCAATCTTTTACTGTTTCCTCAAATTTCTTGATACGGGTTTCTAAATCGTAAACATACCAAAAGCTTAGCATTAATTCTGACATTGCTTCAATGGGTTTGTTTAGTACCATTTCCTTGGTCACTTTTGGATTCATGTATTTGCTGAAAGCATATGTATAAGGTTCATATACAATTATGGCATTCCATCGCTCAAGTTGTCCGAAGTATTTCAAATTGTACCAAAAAGGTATGCCTTCGAACATGAGCCTAAAATCCTCTTTCTCCAAAGCTCCAATTCCTTCATCAACTCTCATTTTCGCTTCTTTGTACATCCTCTTGTACAATTTGATAGGTTCTTTCAATCCAGGCATTGTAAAAAGGGGAAATAATCCACCGAATGTATCTCGAGTTGAAATAGGACAAGGGATGCATTTTCTCAACTCATAGATGTCCTGCCATACTTTACTTAAGTTCCACGAATTTTCAGATACTTGTCTTGCGTTTTCTTCATTATACTCGTGTCCAGTGACTTCTTGCATAAAATCGATGAACTCATAGAGCTGTTCCGTGATGTAGTTTTTAAAATAATTGTATTGGCGATTAGTGGTATTGCTTACGACGTGTGGAACATCAATACTATAATGAGGGACGTTGAATCGTTCTGCTTGAACTTGAAACCAATTCACATGGGTATCACAGATGACGTCAGTGGAGAGCATGAAGGATGGTTTTCGAGTGCCCCCCTCAGCCATTCCAGCATTGCTTAAGACAGCTCCCACGTTGGTTTTGAAATAAGAACATAAATCGTAAGAAAATCCCTCAGCTTCAGCTAACTCAATAAAGTTTTGCGAATATTTTTGAGCTGCTGATACGGTGGCTGAATTTTCGGGGAGCATGGGTTGCACATCCATCGCATAGAGCATTTCTACTGGACTTCCCGAGGTTGCCCAAGCTGTAGGTTTTCCGTCGCGATATGCTTGCTCAATTGCCAAAAAATGCCTTCCCATAATATTTTTTAGCCCTTGGGTGGCATTCAACATTTTATTATGTTGGGGTTTTATCGATTTTTCTTTTGCTGACATTTTTTTCCCTCCTAAATCATCTCAGCAAATGCTGAGAATCGAGTATTTAATTGAGAATATGATTCGCGGTTGTAAGTCATCTCAACAAATAGATATGGAATTCCAAGTTCCTTAAACTTCTTGTGCAGATAGGGATGGTCATAGAGGACGGGTTCGCAAAATTTTTGTGCAATATTTATGACGCCAACAACTTGATACTTTTTAGCAAGAAACTCGAGGACGTTGTATCGTTCATACGATGGAAATTTAGTGGAATAGATAGGTTTAGTAATATGATATTTTGCTATGGCTTCTATAGGGTTTTCATTTTCGCTTACTGAATTCCAGAAGTACTTAGTACCCACCCCCAAATCATCAATTATCACGTGAAATCCAAGAGATTCGAGTAGAACAATGAGTTCGGTATCATCAATATCGGATCCTGTTAGTAGTATTGGCTTCATATCATTAGAAATTAAAACACGAGACTCTTTTAACTCCTTCAAGCGTGTTTCTAATATGTGAAGTGCATCATCTTTTGGATATTGTTGAACTTTTTTTACTAGAGCATGAAATTCAGAACCTTTTAATATGTATTTGGTCCGATATTCGGATATTTCTTTGAGTAACTTACGAATCTTGTTCATTTTTTGAATAGATACTTTCAATTTTTCATCTGTAATTTCGATATTAAATGTATCCTGTAATTGATTTTTGAATTCTATTAGATCATCGATAAAGAATTTAAAGGCGACATCATCACGCTTGCGTGGTGAATTGAGAAAGAACATGAACTTGTAATTTAGACATTCTAACCAGATATCAAATTCACGATTGGTCCTATCACATCCGTGACTGGAAACAATCCCAACAATATCTTCATCTAAACCTGCAATTGCTTGTTCTAAAAGGTTTCTAGTCCAAATGCAATGAGTAGGAGGAATATGTTCGTTTGCTTTTTCTGGTTGGAGAGTTGGATCTCCAAAAAGCCTGAAAGGCACGAATCCCGCTGCCATTATGATTTCTTCAGGGGTTTCAACACCACTATCAAAAATCCCAATTTTTTTCATAGTTAGCTTCTATTTGAAATTGATTGCCTAAATAGTAATGAGAAATTAAATCTTTTAGAATAAAAAAATATTTATATTTTCGCTACATTTCTATCTATTATTATTAAGAATCTACGTGATTACTCAAATGTCGCAACATACAATTTCAAGAACTTTAAGCAAAGCAATTTTAAAGCCAGAAGTGCGGATTAAATTAAAAATCTGGAATACATATCTAACAGGGAAACTTGTTAAATTCGATAATTACATGAATTTAATAGTGGATGAAGCGAAAGAGATTTATTTCGGTCGTGGTGGGAAGAGAAGTAAAGATTTAGGGACAGTCATGATACGGGGCGCTTCAGTTATCTTTATAGGACAAGATCGCGAAAAATTATTATTTCAAGAAAATAGTGAAGAAAAATTAATGTATAGAGAAGAATTTGATGGAGAATAAAAGATTCATAAGGTGATATTATGGGTCAAGGAACTGAAAGTAAGGGGAAAAAAAATAAAGCAAGTAGTCATAAAACTTGCAGACGATGTGGAAGGCATTCTTATCATCGGCGCAAGCGATTTTGTGCTTACTGTGGCTTTGGAAAAACCGCTAAATTAAGACAACCTGCATGGCGTAATAGGTATAGACCCTTTAATGGAAATAAAGGATTCTATAAATAATCTATTTCTTAAATTATTAAAATAATAGATGGTGTTTATCTTATTACCATATATTTTAAATGTATATAATCAGTTATATTCCTTATATTAAATTTGTTCAAATTAATTCCATAGGATTAATGAACATTGATGGATTCCATCCAAGTTGAACAACTGTCAAAAGAACTTATCAAGCTTGAGTCGGTTTTAGGCATCATCGGAACTGTCTTAGTTAATAGAAATGGTCTTACGATTACTTCTCGAGTATCAAGGACTTTTAATGAGAAAAAAATAGGGGCCCTGGCGGCTACAATGTTTGAAGCAATGGAAACAGCAATAATAGAATTGAATGAAGAAATATGCAACATTACCGTAGAATATAATGAATATCAAGTAGTGATCATGGGTGCTACGAGTCAAGTGATTCTAGTAGCATTTATCGAACATAATATAGATTTAGGCATAACATTAATTGAGGTCGAGGAATCTCTCATCAACATTCAAGAAATAATAAAAGATGATGAAAATGTTAACAAATGAGCAAAAACAACGTTATTCCAGGCAAATAATTTCTCCTTCAATAGGCGAAAAAGGGCAAGAAAAACTGTCAAAAGTTAGAGTTCTACAAATTGGAGCAGGAGGGTTAGGATCTCCATTCTCACTTTATATGGTAGCTACAGGAATAAAGGAATTAACTATAATTGATAACGACACTGTATCAATCTCCAACTTGCAAAGACAAATTCTCTATAATGAAACCCAAATTGATAATGATAAAGTTTCTATGGCAAAAGAAACACTTTCTAAACTCAACTCTGAAGTAGAAATCAATGTTTTTAAAGATTATGTTGATGAGAAAATAATTAAGAAGTACGTTGATGGACAAGATTATATCGTTGATTGCAGTGATAATTTAAGAACTAAATTTTTAGTAAATAGAACTGCGATTGAATACGATATGAAATGCGTAATTGCGGGTATTAAAGACTTTTATGGTCAAATAATGACTATCATTCCTCGAAAAACAGCATGTTATGAGTGCGTGTTTAATGACCCCGAAAAATTTTCATCTAAAGAAGGGCCTTTACCGGTTATTGGTGTCACTCCAGGGATTTTAGGTACTCTTGAAGCGTTAGAAGTCATTAAAACAACATTAAGTTTACCTAATTTAGAAAATAAGTTATTAATGGTAAATTTATTAAATTTATCCTTTAACTCTATAGATATAGTTAAAAATGAAAGTTGCTTGTGTTCGTTAAACTATTAAAAAAGAATAGAGAAAAAAAAGTTTAATATTTTGAATTATTTCATAAAAATTTTTTCGTTATTAATATGCAGATACATCCATAGAAAAACCCGTTTATGATTCCCGCTATAATTAGATTTATAATCCCCCCAATATATCCGTATGATGTGATTAAATCTAACCACACAAGATAAAGATAGGAAGATGATACTTGTCCAATACCGAGAAAAATGGCATATAAGGCACAAGAGAGGAAAGCGGTTAAAAACCAAGCACCAAAACCAGTGAAATTATTATCACCTATAAAAGCAGCAACAATTAATGCAACTAAAGGAGGTACGACAAGCGAAAGAAATAGCATTAAGTCGGTAAGGAGATCTGTTGTAGAAAGAAGGGGAACTATCCCATAATCAACCCAAGCAGCACCGGGGTATGTAGCTATTGGAGCAAAAACGGCACAAACGAGATACCAAACATCAGTGGCAGGATATCCGGGTACGGTAAACATCGCGATAAACATAAACACGGTGTTTAAGCCCAAATAGATAACTAAAGAGATTAAAAATGTTTTTATAAAGTTCATTTTCTTCAGCCTCGAATAATTTTTTTTAATTTTTAGAATTTAAGATTTCTTGTTCTATACTTCTTATATATATTGCTTTTGTTTATAAGTTTTTTAGAAAAAGATGAAAAAAAGCAATATTAATCATATTTTTTCCTTTAAACGTATTAAATAAAATGATAACAAGATAAATATTCTCTATTAATCTTTTAAAATCATATATCCAAAAAAGAGAATCAGAATTCGCGATGGTCCTCAAAGAATTTTTTGAACGCTGCACCATTGATAGCATATATACCTGATGATTGCATCCCAATAGGTTTTCCAGCTGAAGAGAGTTCTTTCTTAATCTCTGCTGGGACCCCTAAAGCTAACGTTCTCGGAGGAACTTCTTTATGTACTAACACTGCTCCAGCTCCAAGCATAGAACCATCTCCCATTTTCGATCTATGCAAAACATTTGAACCAATTCCGACTAAGCATCCATTTCCAATTGTGCAAGGTCCATGAACCATCGCATGATGACCAATGATACAATCATCACCTATTTGAACTGTTGAGTTAACTTCATTATGGATAGTAACGTTTTCTTGAATACTTGTATTTTTTCCCACTATTATTGTTCCCCAATCACCCCTAAGTATAGCTCCAAACCAAATATTGGATCCTTCTCCAATCGTAACATCTCCAATGATCACGGCAGTAGGAGCGATAAATACTGATTCGTGAATTTGAGGTTCTTTTCCATTTCTTGGACTAGGTATTATTAACGGTTTCATTTTTTTCATTTTTTTAAGTTAGTGAATATATTTTGATTAAAAAAATAAAAGGTTATTAAATATAATTTGCATCTTTTAGCATTTCTTTATGATCAAACGCTAATTTAATATTTTTCAACTCTTTAAGCGAAATCGCGATCACATCCTTACTGTCATCTCCACTCTTAATTTGATCTTCATTGCCTATTATTCTGCATTTGTAGGCAGTGGAATGAACATCTCCCCTTGGATCTCTTCCGGGTTTATTATAGACTCCTAACTTACTTTCTATTTCTATATCTAAGTTTGTTTCTTCCTTGATTTCTCTGATAACAGCTTGTTTCGGAGTCTCTCCTTTCTCCACAGCCCCACCTGGTAAAGCGTAATAATCCTTATATGGAGGATACCTACGTTTTATTAATATGATATTTCCTTGATTATCCTCAATTATTGCATCAACAGCTTTCTGGATTTGTGATTTATTCATCATCATTCGAGTATATATATAGAAAATAATTGTTGCACCCAAAATTGCAATGATTATAAGCCCTATAATGCTATTTAATAAAACAGTTAGGAGATCTCCTTCTTGTAATGTAAAAGCTAGCATTATTACACCTGCTAAATCGGCTAAAATTCCCGCCCCGAAGAGTAAATTGAGAAGATTTAACCCTTTTTCAGTTCTCTTTTGATTTCTTTCGTTTTGTTTTTGATATAAATCTTGAATCGCTTCATAAATTGTTTCAAATTTATCTTTAATTCTTTCAGCAATTCCTTTGATGTCAAATTCGCTTAAGAGATATTTTAATACCATTGTATAATGCTCTCTTCTATTATAATCAAGCTCATTATATATAATGCTTAAACGAGTCTGTATTATTCCACGTAATAATCGCAAATTCTTTATTTTTTCCTCTATATAGTTTAAATTCTCAAAGACACCTGTTTGGGTTTTTAAAAATAATAGATCCAATGATTCATTAATCGATCTTAAAGAAAATTGAACCGCTCTCATTCTAGGGGTAGGCTCAATTACAAATTTCAACATGTAAGATTCGAAAAAACGTTCATAGTTATCTTCTGCCATATAGATGAATCCAGAATTTCTATGGATAAAATGGAGTTCAGATAGCCTATTTGAAAGATTGTTTTGAACTCTCCGGTCGTAGAGATCATCTGAATAATCTTCCCACTGACCAGAATATATAACTGTCCAATAGGAGATTACTTTTTTGTATTTTTCGATATTCTCTGATGTCCATTGAATATTTGCTGGTTTGCACCCATTTGATGTCGCAAACATGAAAAGAGGACTTTCAAGATCTAAATAAATCGCTTTGTATTCATCCTTTTTAGATAATTCTGCTAATACGCCTAAAACCAAGTAAGGAATTTGCTGAAGGAGCATTGGGGTTAATCTTTCTTTTTCTGAGGGATTATCTTTATAATGATCCACATTGAATTGGAAATACCCTAATGTATTGAAATCTCTATCCGAATTTTCGTCTTGATATGGGAAATGATCTACATAAGGGCTCCAAGAACAATAAATAGTAGTGTTCTTCGCTATTTCAATAATTTGATCCTGTAAGTCTTTTCTGAAAATGTCCCGATCTGATAAATTTTTCAACTTTTGATTGACTGCTTTTTCAATTTCTTCACTTACTTGATTTCCATCAATTTTTTTTGAATTTATAAAAGCACTAACATAATAGAACACTTGTTTTAAAATGAATTGTAGATTTTCGGTCAATATTTTTCACCTAAGTTCAAATAAATATAATTCTAATTTAATCTTCCTTAGCATAAAAGTAATATGCTCTTGTATTTTATATTTAAACAATTAACAGAACTGAAAGAAATGAGAAAATTTTGAAGGATAGTGAATTATTAGCAAAAATCAGCATGTTAAAGAAAAAGAAAGATGTGACAATATTAGCTCATTATTATCAATCCATTGAGATACAAAATATTGCTGATTATATTGGAGATTCTCTAGGGCTATCTCGAATTGCTAAAGATAAAACGGATACTAAATATATTGTTTTTGCTGGCGTTGATTTTATGGCAGAAACTGCATCGATTCTAAACCAAGATAAACACGTTTTGCTTCCAAATCCAGAATCCTGCTGTCCTATGGCTGCATATCTTACTGCGGAAATGGTTAGAGAATACAAAAAGGATCATCCCGGATTACCTGTATTGACTTATGTTAACAGCACTGCAGAGGTGAAAGCAGAATCTGATATATGTTGCACATCTTCAAATGCTGTAAGAGTTGTAAAAAGTATTGCGAAAGAGTTTGAAGTAAATTCCGTTCTCTTTGGACCAGATAGCAATCTTGCTGATTATGCTGAACAAAAATCACATATTAAGTGTATTAAGATGCCTGAAAACGGTCATTGTTACGTTCATTCTCAAATTACAGTCGATGATCTTACTCGATCAAGAGATTTAGTTAAAAACGGGTTGGTTTTGGTACATCCTGAATGCATCAGAGAAGTTCGAGATTTAGCGGATTTTGTAGGATCCACAGCCCAAATGTATAATCGAGTAAAAAATTCGAAAATTATAGAAGATAAATTTATTATTGGAACAGAAGATGGTTTACTTAAAAGAATGGCTGAAGATTTTCCAGATAAACACTTCTATTCGATAAGAAATAAATTAATTTGTTATAATATGAAGAAACATACATTAGAGCTCATAAAATATGTTCTTGAGAACTTAGATGATCCCATGTTCGAAGTAAAGGTACCTACTGAAATCGCGGAAAAAGCAAAATTTCCGATAGAAAAGATGCTCCAGATTATATAGAATGTGATTATAAAAAATCAGTGATTTTCTTTTGCTTTTTATCATCCATCCATTTTAAAAAATCATTGGTTAATCTACCACTCCAAATACTCTTTTTGTTAGTCAATTCTTCAAATTTATAAAGATCCTCATATGTTATATTATTAAATTTCTTAAGATCTTTCATTTTCAATAACCAAATAACGAAATGTTTATAACATTGGTTCCCTGATTTCGATTTTCTGTTAAAATGGCTTTCATAATATTCTATATCCTCAAGTGTATAATTGGTGTAAAATCTATAATTCTGGTTCATCCAAAAGTAACGTGACGTTGAATCTGAGAATTTTTTTAAATTACAGTTCAAAAAACTTACGGAATTTAATGCAGGTAAGCTATTCAGCCATTCTGGTAATTCTTTTAACTCCCGGTTTCCTGAAAGGTCTAATGATTCAAGAAGAGGTAATGAGATCTTACTTTCTATTTTAGAAATTGAATTATTCCGAAGGGAAAGATGTTGGAGTGCCTTTAGATGGTTTAATAAATCAATATTGTATATTTTATTATTATTTAATTTCAATCTTCGAACATTACAAAATTTTTCAATTCCATCCAATTCATTAATTAAATTATTGCTTAAATCAATTTCTTCGATTTTTAAGTATTTATCTATAGGCAATTTAATATCATTAATATGCTTTACGCCGTTTTCTCGCAGATTTAGAATGTCTCCCTTTAAAAAACCAATAATCTTACCATCATATATGATTGAATTTAAGTCAAACTCTTTAAAAAATTCAATATGGTTATTCAGATATTCGATTAAAGGAAAATCTTTTTGATTTCTAAAATTAGAATAAATTAATTTAACGAGCATCTCCTTACTTTTATCAGAAAAATCTTTATTTAGATGAGAAATAATAAAAGGAATATTCTGATATCCGATATTTTTTGATGCTTCTCTAATCAACCTCATTAAACGAACATTTACAGAATCAGTTTCTAAAACCATCGTTATATCATTAGATATTCTTGCCAATGTGCTTATGATTGGAAGTTTATTATCATCCAATAAATATTCTAACTCATCTCGACTTAAATACTTCAAATATCCATTATCTGCCAAAAATGTCATTACAGTTTCATGACCACTTGAATATCTCAATGCGATTTCTTCTTTAATCCGATTTTTAGCTAAAGGATCACCAACGTCAGATAACCGTTTCAAAAGAGGAAATGCTAAATTACGGTGCAATATTCTTGTGTCATAGTCATTTTCTGCCCATGCTTGCATATTAGAACAATGTCCCATAAACTCTTCCTCAGGATCTATTTGATATATCCCCCTACCACCACCCTCCATAGATCTATTCAAATTTTCTGCTGCTTCATCGATTGAATCGATATCATCATATTTTCTTACTTGATCCTCGGGAATGTTTAATAAAAGGTACATGCATTGCGTAAAAATTTGATTCTTTACATAAATATTGGTTCTATCACCTTCGAGTCTTAGTTTAATGAATTCATTAATCTTGAATTCTTTGAAGGGATAGCGTGAATTAGCAACCATTTTAGACATGAATTTAGCTTTTGTTGAAATGGATTTATAATCGTAAATTTTTCTTTACAATTTTATTTAAATTCCACCAAAAAAAGATCATGTTCTTAAACTTCTACCACACTGGGGACATTCTCCCCATCCTATCTTTACTCGATAAGTACACTCTGGATTTGGGCACTCTATTTCTTCCTCTTCTAAAAGATTTTTATTTCTATATTCTACACTTATTTCACTAGCTCTATTAATATTTTTAGTCAACTTAATCGCATCAAAACTTATCCCACATCTCGGACAAGAGTTTGAAATATCTTTTTTCCATATAGCTTTACCACAACTACTGCAAAATCCCTTAATATCCCCCAAGAGATTATCCAAGAGAGAATCTTCTGATCCTGCTATAGAAACCAAGTTTAAATCCTCATAACGTTTAGATCCTTCAATTATATTAATTACTGAGAGAGTTCCCCCTTTTGGTTTTGATAATTTTGTGGATAAGAGTGACATATCCCACAATGAGGTTTTGGGAACCCCTAGATCCAATGCTAACGTAATAATCATTTTCTCAATTAAAATTTCGTAAGGTTCTTTTATTGCATCCCAAATGTATTCTTGTTTAATCAATTCACCCGAAATCTCCTCTGAGACCCTATCTAAATCTAAATTCATAGCTTTTTTTTTTAAATCTAAATTGATTCTAACAATCTCGGTAATCACTTTATCTTTAATCAATTGTAATGTAATTTTACCCAAAATATCTTCCTCATGAAAAAAGAAAATATCATCTCCTCTACTAAACATGTAAAAACCCAGCTTACTTGACATTATCTTATCTATATGATAGTCTATCTTGATTTTTTTTACATTATAGTGCTTACAAAATTCCTTAATCTCAAATTTAAAATCTCGCGTAAGCACGGAATTAAGATAAATATAAAAAAGTGAGAGATAAAGGTCATTATTTTGCTCTAGATTGAAATAGTTATCACCAATATTCATGATCATTTTTATGATTTGGTTGATGATAGAATCAGCTACTCCAATACTTATATAAAAATTAACTAAATCCGTTAATCTTGTAATTATTCCACTAGCTTCATTAAAAAAGATTAAATCTTTATTCTGATATAGTTCATATCCTAATTTTTCGATACCTAGTTCAGTAATAAAATATCTTGTTTCTTGTATATTCTGTGAATGGTTTGTGTACATTCGTTTTTCAACATTATTTTGATTCATATGATATTGTAAGTATTTAGAAACTGTAGATCTACTTAATCCAGAGTTTTCAATAACAGTTGTAAATCTTTGTGGTCCTAAGTTACGTAATATATATAGAATACGCATATCTTTTCTGCTAATTTTTCCAGCTTCAAGTAATATTTGACCAATTGAACGGGAAGAAATTGGAAAAACACTCATAAAGATCTAAAAAAACTTTAAACATATATACTTTTGCTTATACTCATACTTAGTATCATAATTAGTATAAAAAATAACCAAAGACCTTAAAAAAAAATTATCTATTATCTTTGTAATAGTAAATTTAAATGTTTCAAAAAAAAAAGTGAAAATTATGTCCCAATACAGATTTAGGCTTACTGGAGTTCCTCCTGATCAGGCAATCAAGTTAATTGAAGTCGATCCAAATCAAAACATCGCAGATATTAAGAAAAATGTGCAAAGAGAGTATAAATTAAATCCAATTTTAGCAATCCAATTTATATTCAAGGGAAAAGTCTTACCTGATCAATTGAAATTCGCCAAGATTGGTATTCATCCGAAGAAAGATGTTATAACCGTAATGGCTACCCAAGCTGGTGGATTTTAGAAAAACTTGACAAATATTTATTAATTCTTTATTTTTATATTTCTATATTTTGATGGTTAAATTAACTTCATTCAATTTCTCTCACATTAGATATACTTTTAACAATAATTGTCTTTAATTAACATAAATAATATACAATGAAAAAAATATGACTAAGAATAAAATTAGAAATGGAATGTATCTTTATCCAATGCCAATAACAATTGTTGGAGCAAATATTGAAAGTAAGGCAAATTTTATGCCTATTGCTTGGGTTCAGATTTTAGAGCATCATCCACCGATGATCCAGATTTCAGCTTCTAAATCGCATTATACAAACAAAGGAATCAAGGAGAATGAAACATTTAGTGTAAATATTCCCTCTGAAGATATGGTGGAGATTACAGATTACTGTGGACTTAATTCTGGAATAGATATTAATAAGTCTGAATTATTTCAAGTCTTTTATGGGGATCTAAAGACCGCGCCAATGATAATGGAAGCACCTATAAATTTAGAATGCAAACTGATTAAGAACGTTGATTTAGGATTTGGTCATGATATTTTTATTGGTGAAATTACTGGAGCTTATGTGGAGGAAAAACATCTTACTAATGGAATACCTGATATAAAAAAATTCAAACCTTTGGTTTTTACCATGAATGACAATAATTATTGGAAGATTGGAGACCATATTGGGAGAGCGTGGAGCATTGGTAAAAATTTCAAGTAAAAATATTTTTTAACTCAAAAATATTGAATATTATTATGTCTAATAAAACTAAAGTGGCAATACAGAAGATAGATTCTGAAAACATCGAAAGCGCAGTTTTTCATGCCCTTGAGCTTATTAATGCCCAATCTCTTATGAAGGAGGGACAGACCATTCTGTTAAAACCAAATATTTTAGGCGCTAAGCCACCCGAACGTGCAGTAACCACGCATCCTAAAGTGGTTGAAGCTGTTATCCATTGGGTAAAACAATTTAATCCAAATAAAGTATTTGTATGCGATTCAGCTGGGACTCAAAAGCCAGGAACAACGGAAATTGCAATGAAGGTAAGTGAAATAAAAGCTTTATGTGATAAAGAAGGGGTTGAATGCATTCCCTTTGAAAAAACGGAGCGTAAAATCTATAAAGTTCCAGATCCTTTAGAGCTTGACGAAATTACTAGCTCTACACTTTTAGAAGAAGCAGACATCATAATTAATCTTCCAAAATTAAAAACTCATGGTCAATGTCTACTCACTTGTTGCATTAAAAATATGTTTGGAACTGTTTTATTAGGAAATAAGGCAAAAACCCATGCTCAAGCAGCGATCCTTGACCATTTTTCAGCGGCATTAGCAGACATTTATTCTGTATCTAAACCTCATTTGACGGTAATTGATGGATATCTGTGCCAAGAAGGACAAGGTCCATCAGCGGGAGATGTGGTCAAGATGGATTTAATCTTAGCGGGATATGATCCCGTTGCCTTGGATTCAATCGCTTGTAAAATTGTTGGATTTAATCCAGAAGACGTAGTCCATTTAAGAAAAGCGGTAGATAAAAAACTAGGCACGATGAATTTGGAAGAGATTGAAGTATTGGGATCCCAAGTGAAAGAGGTCTTTCGAAAATTCAAAAAACCTAAGATCAGACCCATATCTGCTCCTTTACCTCGCTGGTTAGCAAATTATATTGGAAAAACTATTTTTAAAGCAACAGTTAAATTCAATCCGAATAAATGCAAGTTATGTGCTACGTGCTGGGAAAATTGTCCTGCAGATGCTATTACTCCTCCAACCGAAATTAGGAAAGGAAATATTCCAAAATGGAATAAGAAAAAATGTATAACTTGTTATTGTTGCGTGGAATTATGTCCTCATGAAGCTGTTAACTTTAAAATAAATTATGCTAAGAACGTGATTTTTTCATGGTTCCCGGTCGTATTATTAGCAGGAATAGCAGCAATATGGTTGTTATTCATTTGGATTTCCACGTTATAACAAAATTACAAATGGCATAAAATTTGTACTATTCTTATTTAAAAATTCTTATACATTAAATTATTTTAAGAACTAAATTAAATTTAATCAGAAGAGGGAAAATTGTGAAGTTTTGTGTAATAAACGGGAGTCCTAAAGGCGCTGAGAGTGTGACGATGCAATATATCTTATACATTAAGAAAAAACATCCAGAACATGATTACAATATCATCAACGTCGCGCAGCAAATTAAAAAAATCGAAAAAGATGAAGAAAGATTCAATAATATTTTGGATATAGTTAAAGAATCAGACGGAGTAATATGGGGTTTTCCATTGTATGTAATGTTAGTATGTTCGCAATTAAAGCGATTTATTGAGCTCATTTTTGAAAGAAACGTGGAAGTTATTTTCGAAAACAAATATACATTTGTAATTTCGACATCTATCCATTTCTATGATCATACAGCACAGAATTACATGCAAAGTATATGTGATGATTTAAACATGAAATATGTGGGTAATTATCCTGCAGATTCTTGGGATTTACTCTATCCAAAACGAAGAGCAGGATGGTTACTCTTTGTGGAAGATTTTTTTCATCATATTGAAAAGGGATATCCCACCTCAAAGCACTATGGTCCACTAAAAGAGCGAGATTTCAAGTATGCTCCAGGCAAAGTAACAACTGAGAAGATAGACACGCTTGGTAAAAGAATTCTCGTTGTTAGTGATGAAACTGACGAGAATACTAACTTAGGAAAAATGATAAAGAGGTTTAGAGAATCATTCTCAAGTGAAATTGAGGTTGTGAACTTATACGATATTGATATCAAAGGAGGATGTATATCGTGCTTACAATGTGGATATGATCATCAATGCTCCTATATTGGTAAAGATGGGTTTATTGAATTTTGGGAAGAGGTTGTAATGAAATCTGATATTCTTGTATTCGCTGGTGTTATCAAGGATAGATATCTTTCATCAAGATGGAAAATGGCACTAGATCGTGCTTTTTACATGACTCACACACCAACTCTTATAGAAAAACAAATGGGTTATCTTATTTCTGGACCTTTAAATCAAATTCCAGATCTTTCTCAGATGTTTCAAGCTCATATTGAGATTCAGGGATCTAATCTTGTTGATATAATTACGGATGAATTCGGAACTTCGGAAGAAATTGATGCACTATTGCATGATTTTGCAAGGAGACTTGTATCATTTTCAAAAATAGAATACTACAAACCAATAACATTTTTAGGTGAAGGAGGGAAAAAAATATTTCGAGATGACATTTATGGCAGAAATCGTTTTGTTTTTCAAGCAGATCATGAATATTATGAAAGTCACGGCTATTATGATTCATTCCCTCAAAATGATGAAAGAGCTAAAAAACTGAATGCGAAACTCATTCCTTTATTTAAAATTGATAAAGTAAGAAAAAAAATTAACATGAAACAAGAATTTTTAAGACCATTTAAAAAAGTACTTGAAGATCCGAGGAAGTAGATTAATGACGTGGGGAGGTAATTTATCAAAAGAGGGTTCTGATCATATAAGGCAACTAAGGGAAGCTGATAATGTAATAAAATTTCTAGAGAACTTTAAGGAAGAAGTAAGCGAAACAAACAAAAAAATTATTTCAAAAACAATTGATATAATCGTAAACAGATTTTCAAATCAAAAGTAATTTAAAATAAATGAAATTACTGGTTAACTAATTTTTTAATCATCTGTATTAACTGATTAGCAACCTTTTGAATAGTTTCCGTGAGATTAATCTTGAAAAATGGTAAATCTATATTTCTACTAAATTCCTCTAAAGGTATATCACCTTCACCAAATTGATTCAATTCTACAAAACCTTCAAGACTTTCAGGAACGATCCCGATCATGAAAGCATCCAAGTCTGGTAGTTGTTCCAGTATGAAATCAATTACGATGTGAACAGGTATCGTATGGCTAGAAATCGGCACGTATTCGCTTATATTTTCTCTCGTCAATATCGCAACAGTACCAGGAGGCTCATTTAATGTACAAGTATCAATCAAGACAAGATGTGATGGTGCAAATATAACCACATCTTCGACGCGAGACATGGGATCTATGCCTGCATTAATAAACAGTATTTTTTCATTATTGTGGTGCAATAATTCACTAATTATATATGGTCCAACACCATCATCTGTTAATTTTTCCTCCCCGATCCCCATAAAAACGATTTTAGAAGCATTTGCTAATCTACTTGATAATCTTCGAAAGAAATCATCCATTTGTAATATGATAAATGAAGTATGATAATTTAATTAAATGAAAGTAAATCTTAAATTTTGGAAAAATTTGAAATAAATTACTATGCTTTTGAAAGAAAAAAATATTGTTATCACGGGTGCTGGTCGAGGAATTGGAAAAACTATTGCAATAGCTTGTGCTAAAGAAGGAGCAAACCTCGGACTCATATCAAGAACATTAGAAGAACTCGAGCAAGCAAAAAAAGAGATAGAGGATCTATCTTTAAATGTAAAAATTATTATCAAAAGGACAGATATTACCAAATATGAGGAAGTGACTGAAGCGTTTGCGCTATTTAATGAGGATTTAGGGCTCCTGAATGGAGTTATTGCTAATGCTGGAGCATCCAGAATGGGATCTACTCATGAATTTGATAACGACAGATTTTCAAATATTATTAAGGTAAATATTCTTGGTGTATATCATACATTTAAAGCTTGTTATCCATATCTGAAAAAGGATGATAAAAATACAAAAGCACGCTTTTTAATTACTGGTAGTGCCGCATTCCCTAATGCAATGCCAAAATTTGCAGCATACACGGCAACAAAATATGCAACAGTCGGATTACAGAGATCCATGGTTTTAGAATATAAAAAAGAAAATATAACTTTCAATCAAATTCTACCGACAATGGTGGATACGAGGTTATCTCGGGGGAGAAAAACTGGTGATGGGAATAAACCTGACAGTATGATGAACCCTTGGGAACTTAATGATTACTATCTATTTTTCATGTCTGATTTATCAAACAAAGTAAATGACCAGTTAATATATACCAGTGATTTCCAAGAGATCAAATCTCTAATTTCTAAAGCTCCAAGTAATATAACCGAGAGTTGGGATGTTTTTAAAGATTATCTAATGGAAAAAGCTCCTAAAATTTATGATAATGTGAAAAAGTTAGGACTATTAGTAGATTTTATCTTAAGTCGACCCAAATAACTTTTTTTTACTTTAATTAAAATAAACTATATAGCAAAAATTCATTAGATATAGAATCTTATAGATATATACATAAAATGAATGAAAAATTAAATGATAAATCTGAGAAAACGCAAGTAGAAGGAATTATCAAGGAAGATAGAGTGATAATTTCTGATCCAGAAGCAATTCAAGAATTCTATTATAATTCTTACATAGGAGAACTTGAAAAGGAAGAATCAGGCACCGAAAGCTTGAGTCTTAATCCAGTCGAAGTATTATTATTATCTGAAAGAAAAAGATTGCTGATCTATATAGATAATGATAAAAATATGGATATTTACAATTTTGAGAATCTTTTGGAACACTTCTCTCATTATGATGATAAATTATGGCATAAATACGTAATTTATATGGATTTAAGAAAAAGAGGATATCTGGTTCGCAGTGGATATGGTGAGGGAATTGAATTTCGGGTTTATAAACGAGGTGCTAACTTTGAAACTGATTCCGCGCGATATCTCATTTATCCCGTATTTGAAGGAAGTCCCATCGAACTACGCGATCTTGATAAAATATCAAGAGTAGCTCTTAGTTCAAGAAAAGATCTTATAGTTGCTACTGTTGATCGTTTGAGCAGACCTATATATTATAGTGTCAATAAATTTGAAATCATTAATAATGTAGAAATAAATGAAGAAGATTATGCCCGATAAATTTGCTTGCGATACATCTGTGATATTCAACGGAAGGATTATAGATTTAATAGAAGACGGTGATCTTGGAGAACTTCCTGAGATATACATCTCGAATATAGTTGTTGCTGAAGTTGAATATCGGACTAATGTTCAAAAAGAAATAGGGTTTTTTGGATTAAATGTTCTAAAAAATTTGAGGAACCTTCACAATGAGGGAAAAATAATTCTAAATCTTATAGGCCATCGACCCACTCGGGAAGAAATAAAAATGGCACCAGGAGGAGAATTAGATTCACTTATCAGAGCGGGAGCTCGTGAAAATGACGCAATATTAATTACTGCTGACAGAGTGCAGGGAGATGTGGGAATATTTGAAGGAATGGAGATAATGCAAGTTAAAGATAAAAGAACTCCATCAAAAACAGAACCTTCACACTTAAAAATTCTGGATTTCTTTGAAGATAATACAATGAGCATTCATTTAAAGAGAGGATTGCAAGCATACGCTAAAAAAGGGAGTCCTGGAAATTGGTTTATGGAACAAGTAGGTTCAGATTTCATTAATAAAAAATTAATCGAAGAAATTGCTATAGAAATCGTTGAATTTGTTCGAGAGGACCCATATTCTTTTCTGGAGATAGAAAAGTTCGGGGCAGTTGTAGCACAATTGCGAGAATACAGGATTGTAATAACTAGACCTCCTTTTTCAAAAGACATCGAAATAACAGCAGTACGACCATTAGTAAACTTAACACTAAAAGATTATGCAATCAATAATAGACTTAAAAAACGCTTATCGAAAGCTGAAGGAATATTAGTTGCTGGTTCACCAGGTGCCGGAAAAAGCACTTTTTCAGCAGCATTGGCTAATTATTACTCAAAACAAGATAAGGTTGTGAAAACACTTGAGAGTGTTAGAGATCTGCAAGTTGATCCTGAAATCACACAATACACAAAACTAGAAGGAAGTCTTGAAAATTCAGCAGATATACTCCTTCTAGTACGCCCTGATTTTACTATTTTTGATGAAGTACGTACCACAAAAGACTTTCAGATTTTTTCTGATTTTAGATTATCTGGAGTCGGTATGGTAGGAGTTGTACATTCTGCATCGGCAATTGATGCGATTCAAAGATTTATTGGAAGGATTGAACTTGGTATGCTTCCCTCAATAATAGATACAATCATTTTTATTGAAGCGGGAGATATTGCAAAAGTATTAATCATTAAAATGACCGTAAAAGTGCCACATGGATTCCGCGATAAAGATTTGGCAAGACCTGTCATAGAAGTTAGGGATTTCTCAACAAATGAATTAGAATATGAGATGTATTCCTTTGGACAAGATATTGTGGTCAATCCTATAAATCCTTCACGTTCAAAAAGACAAAATAGATTCGAGGAATATGATAAACATTATAATGACAAACATATCGAATTGGATATTCAAGTTTTTAATCAAAAAGTCAAGATTAGAGCGGATCAAGTTTATGCAAGCAAGAATATCGTGATTTATTCAGGCGATCGACTAATTTTTGCAGGATCATTGAGCAGAAACGCTGAAATGTCGCTTTCACTATCAAGTAAAGATGGACGGAAAGTCGCTAAAGAATTTAATAAAAACTCGGAAATATATGGAAAACTCAACTAAGTCCTTCTTATTTCATTAAAAAACAATTCATTAATATTTTAGATATTTAAATCATAATAATTTCAATGAATAGATAAGTTGGAATTTTAGGAGATCGATAAGTTATCTTTAACTTTTGCTACGATAAGTGGAAGAACCTCATCAATATTTTCATAAAATCTTAGATCTGGTTTAATAAATGAAGGAATTTCTCCATGGTTTAAAACTATAAGTTTGGCACCATTTTGTTGAGCATTTCTTGGTAGTAGTGCAGCAGGAGTGACTACTAATGAAGAACCGATGACAAAAAAAACATCAGATTTTTCTGCCCTTCTAAATGATTCATCCAATACATCTCTCGGTAATGAATCTCCAAAATTAATAATACTTGATACAACTCTTCCACCACATTTCGGACAATTCGGCTGACCTCTTCTAACAGGATTAGTACGATATCCGTTTCCCCATTTCATTTTATCCCATCCTACTTCTTCGAAAGTCATTTTCTGATTACATTCCAAACAATCCATAAAGAATCGATTTCCATGGAGTTCAGCAAGTTTTTCAAAAGGTATGCCGGATTTTGCATGAAGTCCATCAACATTTTGGGAAATAAGATAATCTAATTTACCTAAATTGAGTAATTCTAATATAAGATAATGACCCTGATTTGGTTTAACTTGATCCCAAGGGGGAGATTTCGGAGGAGGTAAACCCATATCTCTTCTGGTCCATACTCCATCTGGACCTCTATAATCCGGTAACCCACTATCTGTTGAAATTCCCGCACCAGTAAAAATAACTAAATTTTGGGACTCAGCAATCCATTTTGCTGCCAATTCTATTCTTTTTTTTAATTCCATATGACGAGTATAAATTTGAGAAAAATAAATTTACTCATTTTATATCACATAAGTTATAATTTGGATCCTACAGATTTTGTTGATTTTAACATTTAAAATTAACGCAAAAATAATCGCTTTAATAATAATTTTATACAACACTGTTAAATGGGATAGTTTATTCCCGAATGTTTAAATTTGTTAAAGAGAAATATATTATTATACTCAATTGAGAGTATTGGGTTTGGAGAATAGGTATGACTTATGCAATTAATTTCAATGAAGCTGTATTAAAGAATATCGAACAGGATTATGTTAAGGTCAAATTGAATCCAGACAATATTAAATGGATCCAGGGGATATCGAAAGAAATTAGTAAACATATTTCTATTCCTTCTTTAGCTTTAAAAGGGATAATCTGTCATTCTTTAGGAGAATGGCAAGAAAAGAATAACAAACAGATTTCAGAAATATCTAACACTACTTTTGAAGAGATAATAATTGCTACGAAGGAAATTTTTCTTTCGTGCAAAAACACCTCAAAAGAAGTGCTCCAAGCCCCAAAGGATCAAAGTGAATTACTTCTTGACATAGCTTTTGAAAGAGGTTTTAAGACTTTTATTGAAAATTTAAAAAGATATTCCCACTGAGAAATCGCTAATTTTTCCCTTTTTCAAGATTATTTAACTTTTTAATTAGTTGAATTAAATTATTTTGAAGTAAATAGTCCTTTATTGCTTCCCAAGACCCAATGATATCGGTAAGACTTTTTATATCATGAGAATCGCATCCAATCGATACTAATAGTCCTGTCTCTTTAACCTTTTCATAAAATAGACAATACTTTCTCGAATAAAATTGGGAATAGCTAGAATTGAATTCAATAAAGATATCATTTTCAAATAAGAAATTAATTAAAATTTGAAATCCTTGGCTAAGAAAATGAGAAGGATCAAAATGTGCTAACCCCAATAATGGGAATGGTTTATTTAATGACTTTTCTTTTCGCCAAGAGGCTAGTATAGATTTGATAAATGCAATCGACTCAAAAGATTCAAGATATTCAAATAAAATGATATCGTAATCGCATGGTTTTATATATTCTAAGATATAGTCTTTAGAACTCCCTAAATCTATTTCAATTCCAGTAAATACTTGAAGAGTTTCATTTCTATTATTTAAATAAGATTTACAATTAGAGATCTCACGTCTATAGTTCTCAATTTTGTACAATGTATCCAACGTCGGAATTATGTTAGCTTTCCATGAATTTGTGAAATGATCTGTTATCGCAATATAATCTAAATCTTCGGATATCGCTTTTTTTACAATCTTTGCAATAGAATTATTACCATCAGAATAATTGGAATGAATATGTAAATTAATTCTTGGAATCTTCATGTTTAAATGTTAAATTCCAATAGATTTTAATTCCCTATTTGTATTCCATAATAACAGACCACTGAACACAATTACAATCCCAAAAGTAATTAAAATCGAATTTAGCAGGTAATTTATGGTCATTTGAGGGATTATAATTGATCCAATTGTGAGTTCTGTAATAATAATTTCGCCATTAAGAAATAATGAAGTGATTATGAAGATAATGATACCTGAGATGATTTGCACTAAAGCAAAAGTATAATTTATTAAATGAATAAACTTTGATCGAGCTTTTCCAGGTTCGATTATTTGACCATTTCCAATGTTAATTGCTACTTTTCCTTTATCTATTTTCTTGATAAAGAAATATACCACTTCTCTTAAAGGAATGATGTCAAAAATTACTGTACCAACTATAAAAACTACAATCGATAGTAAAATTCTATCAATTATTAATAATTCAGTACTCACATTTGAGTAATTATTGATTGCCCAAATAGCATAGCCTACGATTATAACCAATAATGATTTAATGCCTGATAATGTCAATGATTTTGATGGTCTATCACTAATAGTTAATAGAAAAAATCCTATCCCTATAGAAAGAATGATTAAACCTAACACAACTGCTTCAGTAGAAATGAAAAATAGAGCAAAAACTAAGAAGGTCCCACTAATAATATATGGTAATACAGGAAAAAAGGGTGCTTTAAAGGGTCGATCTAATTCTTTTCTAGTTCTTCTCAGTTTTACTGCGGCAAAATTAACAAAAGCAAGTCCAAAGAAGTAGATAAAGGTAGTAGTTTCAGCAGCTAATCCTATTCCAGCAAAGAGAGTGAAAATTATCGCAATTACTACTGTTATCAGTAATGCAAGAGCAGGCATTTGAGCTCTATTTTTTATTTCCTTAAATTTTTTTGATATATACCGATCTCGTGCTAAGGCTGTAATAATGCTGACGCCGGATCCTAGAGCACCATTAATCGCTATGATCGTTGCTATTAAAGCTGCAAAAATCATTAGAAAAAAACCAAAAGGACCCAAAATATTTTCCAATATTATGGGTAACAATAACGGAGCTTCGCCTAATGGAGAATATGGATAACTTAAATTCACTAAAACGACAAAAGTTATTGTTAGATAAATTATTAATGCTATTACTATAGCTAAAATATTAACTTTAGGAATATTTTTTGATGGATTTTTTAAACTAGAATTTAAGTAAGCCAAATTTGAAATTATTGGAGTAAAGAAGATAAATAATAAGGGGAGTGCAGAGACAATTCCAATTGGATTTAATGGTTCCGAGAGAATTGTGAGATCAAAATTATGTGTAAATTGTGATATGACGACTCCTGAAAATATAAAAATCCCAAATATTCCAAGTAGAATTATTGTCATATATATCAGTGATTTTGTTGCTATTTTTTGAGTTCTGAAAAGTACCAAACTTGTAAAAAGGATTACAATAATTGCTAACAATAAAATATAAAATGGGGGAGGATTTATTCCTACAGTTTTTAAAACTTCTTCAATTGCTAAAGCAAAAGCATGAGCTGAAAAGGAACAAGCCGAAATATTTCCTATCCATAAAAAAAATCCGATAATAAATGCTAAAAATCCACCTAAGCCCTCTTTGCTGAAATTATAGGACCCTCCTGCAATAGGTAAGCTTGTAGATAATTCAGCATAATTCAATGCCGTAAAAAAGATTAAAATACCAACTAAAAATAAACTAAGAAGAATTCCAGAACTCGCAAGGTCAATTCCTGTGCCTAAAAGGACAAATATTGACCCTCCTACTCCACAGCCTATACCATAAAGTATTCCTTGAGAAGGTTTTAAGGATCTTTCTTCAATAGTGGTTTCGGTTTTAGACTCATTCAAGTTTATTTAACAAAATTTTAATTTTAATTAAATTATTAGGAGAAAATACTTAAAACTCAGGATTTTTCTAAATGAAATATACCAGAGGCTAATGTAAAAATAGCTCCAATTAATAGAATGAACCCAAAGATGGATGAATTTATATCTCCAAAATCAAGGATATTAGTCAAATATCCAAAACTTAATATAATGAATAATAGCCCAATTCCAATTAATATTCCACCAAAAAATTTTGAAACCCTATATATTGTTGACAATAATTCCAATCTATGAATTCTACTTTCTTTATCTCTTATTTCATTTTCTTGATTATCTAATTCGATTTTAAGTTTTTGTAACACTGCTCTAGAGGCATTTGTACTTTCATCAATCACTTCTTTCGCTTTAATGAGCTTGTCATGTTCATTTTGCGCGTATTCTAACTTTTCTGATAGAGAATTTAATCGTTCCTCGCGTTCAAAATATTCTGAGTTAGTAGATTCAATATTTTGTTTCATATCTTGCAAGTGTTTTTCATTTACTTCGAGTAAATTTTCCTTATTTGCAATTTGTTCTTGTATTGAAATGTATGTAGCATTCAGTTCTTGAATGCGGGATTCAATTGTTATCAAATCCTGTTGTTTTTCAGATAGTTGAATCTTGTATTTAGCAAGGAGCTCTTCATAAGTCGTAGTTTGTTTTTCCATCTCGGGAAATCCTTGTTTATAATCTTCAATTTGTTGTTCAATAATCCGAATTCTCTGTTCCTTTTTCTCTATTTGTTCGTTCAAATTTTTCTTTTCTTCATCCTTTGCTTCGATTTCAGTATTTGAATGTTCTAATTCAAATCTATTCTTTGCAATGGATACCTTTAACGTTTCATTTTCAGCTGTTTGGCTTTTAATTTTCATTTCTAATGATATAGCATCTTCTCTTTGTCTATCAAGTAAATATTCATTATCTTGTATCGTTTGATTTAGTTTGGCTATTTTGGCTCTAAGTTCATCTTGTAATGTTACTTTTTCTTTAACGCTATCAGTTAATACAATTAAATCAACTTGGCGCGTTTCGTAAGTTTTTACAAGCTGTTCATTATCTTTTAGAAGCTCTTGGTATTCCATTTCCATTTTTTCTTTACTTTCCTCAATAATTTCTACACGATCTTCTAAATTTTGCAGTTCTTCAGTTTTTCGATCATATCTTTGCTGTATATTATCAATTTCCTCTTGGAGAGCTGCTAAATAACCTACTTTATCATCAACCTTTTTCTTGACCGTATCGAGATCTTCCATAGCTCCAGTTAATTCTTGACTGATTTCAGTATCATTCTTTTTATCAATATCCTTTTTTTCATCGTTAGTTTTTCCATTTTTTATTGTATCAGTGATATTATCGATACTATCTTCAAATGTACGAAGATTTTTATCAATGATATCCCTAGAATCCTTTGCTTTCGTTAAAAATTCCTTATCCACTCTAGTATTATCCTTCTCCGATTTACTTTCAGACTTCTCTGATTCCTCGTCATTAAATTCGTCAGACATAGTTATAGTTTTAGTTTTTGAATCTCGAATTTATTTTATCTTTAGTAAGTTAAAAATCAAGTTTAACTTTTAAAAGTTAATTTTTGTTTAGATAAAAATTATCAAAAAGATTTTGTTTAAACAAATCTTGATACAAATAAAATACCATTTCAACCATCTAAAAAATTCCTTATGATTTATACCTTTTCTAAATATTTAAACTTTTAAGTTTTCTTTAGCACGGTTGAAAAGGGAAGAGTTATAGACACATAAGTTTATAAAGGAGATGCTTCTAAAAGTTTTTTTTCCTCCAGAATTTTTTTTAATAATATGAGCTTGAATTTTACATTACCACAAGGAATTAAGCCTAATTTATTATCTGAATTTATTTATTTATAAATTTAATTTTAAATATGATAGATTTAAAAGGGTTTAGCTAATCTATTCCCTTTTTCATTAAAATATAAAATATAATGTTTTTCTAGGATTTTTGTTATTTGTGGATGATATTTTAGATTTTTTTTTATTTAGAGTAAAACTCGCTAGTCCTTTCTACTGTGGCACTAGCAGAACTTATAGAAGTCGTCTTTTTATTATTTTTTAAATCCTATCTTAACAAGTATTTTAAATGTTCTTGGTCCAAAAGTCACTAATACGTAAAAATTCTCTCGAGTACCTATTGCCAATTCTTCATTTATAATTGGAATTGTTAAATCTTTTGAACCAAATGTGGACGCTAATTCATGATCGTAATGATTAAAATCTGCACGGTTTTCCAATGCACGGACGGTATGCATAAATTGAGAAGAGTCTTTTTTTGATATTTCAGCAAACTTGTAGTGCAAATCAAGATAATTACCATATTCATGCTCATTGATAATAAAACTGGTTGTTGTATGATATGATCTTAGAAATAATTCTCCATTTTTTAAGTCTGGATAATCTTTTTTTGTTTTAGTAAAAAGATCCTTAATTATTGTAGTTAAAAAAATTAACTGAGTGATACTATAACTGCGAAGAGTGATGTCATATATGATATGTATTTCACAGCTGTTTTCGCTAGTATTAATAATTTCAGATTTAATAATAGGATTAAAAAGGTTCATATTAATTTTATTGGTTGGTTTAAATACAAATTCATTCATTCGGTTAATGTTACGAAATGCCCAGGTTCTCAATATACATTTTTGAGCAAAAGGAAGTGTCTCAGTAGCTTCCAAAAATCCTCGTACCATCTGAGAAGATTCCAGAGTAGGTGTTGCACTTCCAATCATCATTCTGTGCCATAAATTTTGGATAAATCCTTTTAATTTAAAAATTTGAAGAAATGAATCTGTTGGTGTCATTCCGCCAAATGATCGAGGTTCAATTTCAATCCATAAATTATTGTAATACTTAGCTAACTGATAATACTTTAAAAAATCCCCCGATATATCCAAACCACTAATAACAATAGGGATGCTTTGATTATTCGAAAGAAATTCTTTCAATGACTCAACAGATGTATATTCGGGAAAATTCTTTGGCAAGAATGTGTTACCAATATCAATTTTAATAAATAAATTATTATCAAGGCAATACTTTATTAACGAGTTAAAATTTTGGTTTTCTTTATCATTTATATCCTGTCTGGTGAAAGAAGGATATAAAGCAATCCCACAAATTGGGATGATAGATGAAAAACTCTTTATTTCTGAAATTTTTTCCGAATTTGATGAAGGATCTGATAGGTCATACGATAAAATTCCTGAAAATAAATCAGGATCCAGTTTAACCATATTTACTACATCTGCATTATCGATTCCATATTCTCGTCCTAAATCCATCGCTTGTACAAGTGCTTGTTCTATGCCAGAACAATTTAATTCAATTTTGAGGTCATCTAAACTGAGCAAGCGACGATAGAAAAAGGGTCTTTCTTGTAGAATTTTTAGCTCCAAAAGGGATTCTAAAGATTTTGAGGCGTTTAAGTCATTTAAAATAGGCCAAACCATTGTATCAACTTGTTTATAAAGAAAAGGATTAGCAAATTTAGGTCCAAATATGCAATTAAAGTCTGGTAGATATAATTTTTCCATGTTAATTCATATATTGATTATTAATGAATAAGATCAATAGGTTTAAACAATAAATTACTTTAACTAAAAAATTCATTTTATATTAATTAAAAGGAGAACATTTCATAATATGGAGATAGATGCTTTTTTAGATTTGTCTAAGGGAACATTCCCAATCATTATAAAACCAAATTTAGGCCAACCTACATTAATCAACCTTACTGAAGATTTTGAATCTCGTGGAGAAAAAAAGATTACATTTAGTACCTTAGTTGTAGCAATGAAATCGCATTCCATTGAGCGCATATTAGAACAATTTCATTCTAATTTATATATTCAACCTATTTTAAAGGGAAATGGTAATTTCTCAGAAAGAAGAGGTGAGAAATACCCAATAAGAGCCGTTGAAATAAAAAAAATTGACAAAATTGAGTTAGAAGATCAACCTTTATTGACTGAAGAAAATTGTGTTTTAATAGATATTTTTAAAACAGTTTTAGACCTTAAGGGTATTTATGGAAAAAGAAATGCTCTTTTTGAGATTATATATGAAATTCCATATCCAATAATTAATAATATTATCCAGATTCTAAATAAGTCAAATAGAAAAGTCATTTTATTCGATATTGTTCATGATATTCCAAATATGAGCGAATCTAAAATTAATTATCATAGTTTGGCAGTGTTCAATAAAGATTGGGCAAATTTCAAGTTTATATATGCCACAGACCTTCATATTGCACGAAGAAATGACTTTATTGTCCATTTTATTAGAGAAAAGAAAAGAAATGAAATAGATCGATGCAAAAATAATGAAACAAAAATCCAAAAAGTCGATAAATTTGTTTTAGATCGTGATTTTGAATTTAAGGAGGAATTTCAAGACGACAGATATGAGCATCTAAGATATGCGAAATTTAATTTTAACTATCAACTAAGGAAATTAATTAATTTTGTCAATCAAAAAGTTTTAAACGATGAATGTGATTTTGTGATTTTATCTGGTGACCTTGTAGATTATGTAAAGATTGCAAAAGGTAATAAATCATATAAGAATAATTTCGAATTTTTTGTTGATATTATTCTTGGACTTAATAAAGGATTGACAAAGCCACCATTTTTGGGAAATGATGAAGAGTTTATTAATAAAAATGAAATTCTTGTCCCTATTTTTACTTTAGCAGGAAATCACGACTACCATTTGGGTCATTATGGCTTAAGATTTTGGGGTTTTCATAAAAAATTTGGAATGACTCGCTCAGATATAAGCGGATATGATGATATCAAACTTTCTGATTATTTCCTTGGATTTTATTCCAAAGATAAAACCCTTAAAGATTATTTTAGATATGTTAATCCAAATCTGAATTATAAAATTAAAATAGGAGATTATTTCAATTTTATATTTTTAGATACCGGTCATGATTCTATTGCTGACATACATGATTTATTGAAAGGAGGACCTAGCACAAAAGGATTTAAAAATTATCAAATAGATCTCTTAAGATCATATATCCAATTATCTCATGATGAAAAAATCATCATTATAATGCATGCTCCACCAATTTCACCCAATATCAGTTCTCATAAAAAAAAGACTTTTAAGAAGAAATTTAACATAAAAAATAGAGCAATTGAATGGGCTGACTTTTACGAAGAAAATTTAAAAAAATTTAATAATACGGGAAGAGTGGATCAATTTTTAAATTTCAAATATCAAACGGTCATGTATAATTGGAGTACCATTATGAAAATTATTACGGGTTCGGATAAGATCATTAATAGAAAAGTAGACATGGTTCTTTGTGGTCACACCCACATGTTAAAAGAATATAGATTAAAGGAAACTAAAGAAAATGAGATGATAAATTATGGATTTTGGTTGCTTCCTCTTTATATTACAGTTCCTTGCGAAATCTACACTTCCCAGTATCGAGAAAAATTTAAAGAAATTAAAGATCCACTTGAACTAAAGGTTTGGTTCGATGTTAATAAACCTTTTATCTTCCAGACCCAAGCTCTTGGACCTCTTTCTTCACAATCTGAATTTAAATCACCCGGATTTCGTTATATTTCTATTTCAGACAATCAAATACGTAACGTAGATGTTTACTCATTGCATTTGATTTAATCAATTAATTCAAAAATTTGTTCAATAGAAGTATCTGGCATTGGTCCAAAATGTGTTACTTTTAAGGCTCCCGCAGCATTCGCAAATTCTAAGGTTCTTTTTAAATCCCATCCTTGGAGATAGCCTACAATGAAAGCACCTCCAAAAGAATCTCCCGCTCCAGTTGGATCTATCTCATTAACAATGAACGCGGGAACATGAATTTCTTTTTGATCTTCAGTATATACTGAAGCACCTCCTTTTCCTTGTTTTAATATCACAATACTAGTGTTCTTCTCTAATAACTTTAAGCATGCGGCTTTTTCACCTTTTATTCCTGCCAACATCTCAGCTTCTTCTCCACTGGGTAATAAAATGTTAGCTTCATCTAATACGGGTTTCGAAATTTCCAGTATGGTCTTAATATCGAGCATTTCAGACCTAAGGTTCGGATCAAATGAAATAATTGCTTTTGGATTTACTTTGCGAGTAATTTTAATAGCTTTATAACAGGCTTTTCTCGAGGATTCGCTTATTGAAAGAGAACTGCCCATAATATGGAGGTTTTTAATATTTGAAAAATAATCTTCATTTACATCATCTGGACATATAACTCCTGCAGCTCCAGCTGCAAATATGAATTTGCGGGAGCCATCACTATTAGACTGATTGAAGGCAATTCCAGTGGTTAAAGTACTGGAAATTCTTATCTGAGAAACATCTACTCCATCTTTTTCTAATTTTGAAACAATACAATCACCAAACTCGTCTAATCCTCTCACTCCAATACAACCCGTTCTTAAATTGAATGGTTTAGCCATTCGAGCTGCAGAATCTATAAAAATAGCAGGAGCACCACTAGGAAATGGTCCGCGATATAGTTTTGCAGGAGAACCATGAGGAACATCTACTTCGGCTCTCATTATTTCTACAAGTAATTCTCCCAAACTAATAATCTCTGGATTTATCATTTTAATATGTTAACTATTTTTAATGAATTTTATTAATGATTAGCAAATAAAATGAATTTTGAAATATGAAGAGTATCTAATTATGATAATTAGACAAGAAGAGGAGAATATTATCACAATTTTTAAAGTCCTTTACGTTAAAATTATATTTGGTTTTTTTTAGATAGGTTGCAATTGTTTCAATCTTTATATATAAACTAAATTAATCTTTAAATTCAATAATGCGATTACTTATATAATAAACAAATTTATTATCATAATAATTAGGGTAAATAGGTAAAAGAAAGTGGTTTTAGAAACTAACATAACAAGAATGTTTAATATAAAACATCCAATCGTTGCTGCTCCTATGGGACCATTTTACACCACAGAACTCACTGTTGCTGTTTCTGAAGCAGGAGGACTAGGCGTATTAAGTCATACCAACATGTTTGGAAGGAGCAGTTTGTCTGAAATGAAGAAAAATATGGAATATGTAGTTGAACATACTGATAAACCATTTGGTTTCAATATCAGAACTTCTAGATTGCAAGTAGATGCCCCCTCATTATGCCGAGCAATACCAAGATTCATTCGAGACAATCCCAAATTGAGAGAACAATGCGTGTATATAGTCACGAGTGCTGGAACACCCAAAATGATTCAAAATAAATCATTCCAAAAGTTAAAGGAAAGTGGTTCACAAATCAAACACTTTCATGTCGCCCCTTCATTATGGTTAGCTGGAAAATGTCAAGCTGCTGGAGTAGATGGAATGGTCGTTACTGGATGGGAAGGAGGAGGTCATCAGTCATATGAGAAAATAAGCACTCTTGTCTTAATACAGCAAGTAAGAAAAAACTTCCCTGAAGCACCACTTATTGCTTGTGGAGGTTTTGCAACAGGAGAAGGATTAGCCGCAGCTCTCGCAATGGGTGCAGGGGGAATTGCAATGGGATCAAGATTCATCGCTTCAAAAGAAAGTGAATTCCATGAAAATTATAAAAATATTGTACCGCCAGCTAAAGCTCAAGATACCAGATATGTGACTGGTGTTTTAGGTCCAATTCGTCTTTGGAAAAATAATTATTCCCTTCATCATGGTGTGGTTTCAAACAAAGATGAAAAATTAGCTGAAGAAGCAATGTTGACTCCCGAGAAAGCACTTGAGGACCAAAAACATTATGAAATGGTATACGAAGGAGATATTAATGATGGAGCTGTTTTGTTAGGTCAAAGCATTGGTATTATCAATTCAATAGAAAGTGTTAGAGATATATTGGATGATATCATTAAAGGTGCAGAAAAAAGCTTAGCGAATGCAGTAAATTTCATTAAATAAAGGTATACCTTTATTTTTTTATTTATTTATTAATTTAAACTGATAAAAATGAAAGATAAGCAAAAAATTGAGCTAATCCTCGAAGTATTAGAAAGATATGAAGAGGGAACATGTTTTTATTGCGGTAGTACCTTAAACGGAGATTATGAATTTGAGGATCGTGATGCCGGGTATTCAGATGATTGGTGTCCCAATTGTTGCAAAGATGTTGTATCAAATGATGATTGGGAAGAAGCTTGTTTGGATGCAATTGAAAAAGTGATTCATGATCAAAAGTTCGAACCTTAAAGGTAGAATTTTATTTTACATTTTCACAATAGCAATTTGAGGAATTTTTAATCTCTTCTCCACAGGGACAAAATTTTGGATGGTTATATCTCTTGCATATTTTATTTATAGTTTCACACGATAAAATTAGATTTAACTTTTCACTTTCTCTGTGTGCAAGTTCTGGTTTTAATCCTGCTTCGTAATATAATAGTATTTCTATGAGTCTTGCGTGCCTAATTAATTCTTTTGCTAAATTATTTCCCTTAGATGTTAACTTGACTTCATGATAAGCTTCATAATTCACATAACCATTATATTTTAGTCTTTTAATACAACTACCTAATGTTGAATGAGCGATTCGCATACTTTTTGAAAGATAACTAATTTTTAAGGGTTCTTCTGAACGATATATAAATTTTATTACTTTATAATCCAAATCCATCATGATTTTATAGTTTCAAATCCATAGTTTTATTAATGTCTTATAAATATTTCATCTATTATTTCATTTACCCTTTTATCATTTGGTTTTCCATCATATTCAATAGTGCCATCCATTAACAATAATCTTGAACAATATGGAGTTAATAAATCCAAATGATGATTTATAACTATAATAGTAATATCAAATTTTTTATTTAATTCAGTAAGTAATTCCATTAACTCTTTCACCATTAAAAAATCCAAAGCGCTAGTTGGTTCATCTAAAAGTATTACTTTTGGTTCGGAAACTAATGCTCTTGCTACCATAACTTTTTGCAATTCTCCCCCAGATAAATGCCCAATCGGTCGATTTTTAAATTTTCCCATGTGAACATCATGTAAAGCTTTTTCAGCTTGTTTTTCATCTTCAATTCTTAAAGGTTTTAAAAATCCAATTTTCCCATATAAGCCCATTTCAACAACCTCTAAAACTGAAGCAGGAAAAGTTTTTCTAGCTTTTGGATTTTGAGGTACATAACCAATATTTACTCGCATTTTTTTTAAATTATCTGAGTTAAATAATTTCACCGTACCATTAATTGGCTTTTTCAAACCCAATATTGTATTTAATAAAGAAGTTTTACCTGAACCATTTGGACCAAAAATTCCAATATATTCACCCTGGTAAATATCTAAATTGATATTATTAAGTGCAATAGTATTTTGATATCCTACTTTAATATCTCTTAAACTAATAATTGGATCCATTATCTTCTCCTTCTTAAAATTATTCCAATAATGAAAATTATTGCTGTAAAAATTCCTATTATTAAAATTATTAACCATAGGTCTAAAATTGGGGGAGGATCTAGAGGATGTGCTAGTGCCCAAATATCATATTCGATCATCTGCGTATAATTCTCAATATTAACATCAATCCCATCCCATTTAACATTTACGTTTAATAAGGGTGTTAATAACGCAATTTTAGAATTAGTTTCTCTTGCAATTTCATATATATTTTCAGTTTTATGTTGTGGATCGGTAACAATTAAATGGCAATTTTCTTGCCTCATTACAGAAATTACATGTGCTATATCTGCAGCAGAGGGTTCTTGTTCCTCTCCTTTTACAATAGTCGCTAATCTTGAGATATTGAGTAAAGACTCTTGAAATAAATAAAAGAAAGCAGGATGATTCACAATTAATTTTAATCCTTGAAAACTACTCTTGGCATCTTCTATTTTAACTAATAATGAATCTAAAATTTTTAAATAAGTTCCAGTATTATTAGAGAAAATCCACTTATTAGACTGAAGAGGTTCATTATCCCAAAGACTACCATTAATTCTTGTTGTAAAATTCTCAATATTATTAGGATCCATCCATACGTGAGGATTTCCAAATCCTAATAAAGGATCTATTTTAATCATTGAGGGATCTATTAATTTAACTATAATAGAATCGTCCCATTCTGATCTCCACCAAGGTTCTAAATCCTCTATTCCCATTCGAAAGATAATATCAGCATTTTCCAATGCTAATATCTCACTACTAGTTGGTTCATATGAATGTGGATCTTCTGTCCCAGTTACTACCACATCAACATCTTGTCCGACAATGTTTTCTACAATATCCTCAATAATTGTAATAGATGTAACTATTTTTAAGGTAGTAGTAGATGGTATGAATGTAGAATTTTTTGGCTTTTCTTCATAATTGGTTTCATTTGGGATAGTTTTAGCAAAATTAATTCCCATAACCAGAGAAACCATCAAGAAAAGAGTAAATAATCGAATTTTTAATTGTGTTTTGATGTTGATCATCTACTATTTTTAAGATCATTTTTACGATTAATCGTAATTACGAATAATCGTAAATAAGATTCAATATTATATAAACATACTTATGACAAAAAATTATAAGGAATAGATTTAAAATAAAATCAGAAAACATAAAAACTAATAAAAACAATTTGAATTTATTTAATTGGATAAAAAATGATTTATCAAAATTTTTTTGAAGCTTTAGTGGAATTTACTTTTTTACAACGGGCGTTAATAACATCAATATTAGTAGGGGTTACTTGTGGATTAGTTGGAGTTTATATAATTTTAAGACAACTTGTATTTATGGGAGCGGGGATTGCACATGCTTCTTTTGCAGGTGGTGCTCTTGGGATTCTTATTGGGGTCAACCCTTTCTTAACTATCTTTATGTTTGGTACAGGATCTGCAATTACTATTGGATTTATTAACGAAAAGGGCTATGTAGAAGATAATAACGTTGCAGTAGGAATTATTTTTTCGTTAACTATGGCGTTGGCGGTATTATTTATTAGCTTAATAAAAACTTATAATGCCAGTGTAAATGCTATTTTATTTGGAAATGTTCTTGTAGTTACAACCGAAGACCTTGTGTTATTAATTTTATTTAGTATATTGATTCTTGGAATTATATATTTTATGAAAAAAGAATTGTTTTTTATGACTTTTGATGAAGAAATGGCGAGTGCTACGGGTTTACCCGTCAGATTTTTATCCTATTTGTTTTTAATTTTAATTTCATTAGCTATTGTAGTTTCTTTAAAAGCAATAGGGGCAATTTTAGTTTTTGCCATGATAGTTACTCCCGCTGCTGCAGCTTATCAGTGGAGTTATAAAATAAATAGAATAATATTACTATCAGTATTATTTGGGGCTTTTTCTTCATTTTTAGGATTGTTATTCTCATATGAATTAGATTTGCCTTCAGGTGCGACTATTACTATAACTGTAAGTATAATTTTTGTAATTTCAATGATATTTTCGCCAAAACGTCGTACTGGTAAATCCGTTGGCTCAAAACATATCGAGATCTGTGAAACATGCAAAAAAGCAGATATTAAAGGGGAATGTGCTTTATGCACTATTGAAGATGCCGTTAAAACTCATAATCATAACCATTAAGAATTTAACCTGCTACTGTATCAATTATATGAGACATTTTAGAAATTATGTTTGTTCTCTTCTATCTTCAATAATAAAGATTCTCTCGAATGTCTGAGGATTTGCTTTTAAAATGCTAATTCTTAAGATTACTATCAAGAAAAATGACCCAATTGCTCCAAATGTGAACTGAAAAAGGTTTCCAGGAACTTCCCCTAAAGCTGCTACAACTCCAAAAACAAGTAACTGAACAATAAAATAACCAAGCACCATTAATAGACCCCCCGCAATTACAGCTAATATATCTTTATATGTACGCTTTCCGTGAAAGATGCGAGGATTTGCTATTAATCCAACTATAAATCCTTCTAATCCTTTAACTAAAAAAGTTACAGGAGCATAAAGAGGAAAACCTAAAAAGATATCAGCTAATGCTGAACCAACCCCTCCAGAAATAAATCCAATAATAGGTCCAAAAATTAAACCTGCTAACATTACCCCTAAATCTCCAATATTTATATATCCTGCTGTAGTGGGAACGGGGATTTGTATTATCATCGTTAAAACACAAGCTATTGCTGCAAATATACTAGTAATTGATAGTGAAATAGCATCGGTAGGGAAATAATATCCTCGGAAATTGCTTTTTTTTAACAAATATTCTTCGTTCATAATGTAATTACGCCTTACAAATAAGAATAAAAAAATAAGTGTTAAAAACTTAATTGGTCGGCATTGAGTTTTCTTTTTGTTATACTTAAACTTATTAAAAGAAATAAAGATTATTTTTTCGCATAATTTTATAAATAAATGACCAGACAATACAATAGATTGAGTGAATTTAAGAATCAAGTATGGAAATAATCAAATATCTTGGAAGTAAATTATCCGAAAGTATTGAATTAAGTCTTCCAGCGGGTCGGGGATTAATAAAGCTAGCAATAAAGGATGAATTAGGTCCATTTCATCCAATTAATCAATTAAATTATGAGAAATTAGTGGGAGTCATAAAAAATTCTCTTAAAAAACGGCTTGTAGATTTAGATGTGCCAAATATTGAAGACGTGTTAGATTATTTACTTGATGAGTTAAATTCAAATCAATCATTAATAACAATAGCAGGAATATGAGAATATGAATGGATTATATTTAGTGTTTTTAAGCTTTTTAATGGTATTTATTATTGTTTTAATTATTGTGGGTATTTTTTTTCTGATAAATGGAATACATAATAAATTAATAAACTTGAAAATAGCTGGATTAGGTTTTATTTCATTATGTCTTGGATTTATTGGGAATTTTCTATTTAATTTACATGAGGGTTTTCAAGAGATTTTTGTTTTTATCTGTTTTACTTTTACAACGGTTTTTACATACTTGACATATTATAAGAATCAGAAAAAAATTGGACTATTTGTTATATTTCTTGTAATTTGCTTAGGTATTATTCAATTAATTTTAATTTATGCAAGTCTTCTAGGAGTACCTCATCTTTATTATTTAAGGATTTCTTTAGATGTCCCCTATACGATGATCACCTTCGATTGGATGGCTTGGGCATCCTATTCTTCTTATAGACACCTTAAAAATGAAGATATTCAACCATGGATAAAAATTAGATATTTATTGATCGCTATTTTTTCCTTTATCATTAGTTTTAATAATATTCCTGAATTTTTCCAACCAATTGGTACAACTTGGGGAGATTCAAGTAATCCTGTTAGCTTAGCGGTATTTGGAGCGACTGCAATTCTTGCGGTGACTTTTGCATTTGGTTTTGGATTAGCTTGGCTAATGCCTAGTTGGTTAAAAAATCGCTTAAATAAAGGATACAAGACCATAATTGACAAAGAATTAACTAAGCAAGAATTATTAACACTTATTGAGAAGCAACTTAAAGACAGAAGAAATAATAAATGAATTCTCCATATATTATTGAGCAAAACATTTTATAAATTCAATTGACATTATTCTAGAAATTAATTAATTTATATTTGAAATTGAATATTTTTGATGAAAATATGAAAGATATAGTTAACGATAAGATTAATAACATCCTCTATGAAAACTTGATGAGGAATTATCCGGACTTAATATTAATTTTGGACTTAGATGGAAGAATAGTGGAAGTTTCTGATAATTTTCTCGTTTTATTTGGAGAAACAAATGCTGATTTATTTAAAGGTAAGATGCTAATCGATTACATCAGTGATAAAGATAAAAATACCTTTTTAAAACAACTCAGCGAAATTAGAAAAAATAAATTCATCAAAATGAAAGAATTTGAATTCTTAAAAAAAGAGGGATCACATTTTGTAGGAGAATTGAGCTTAAGCATAATTCATACGAAAGAGGGAAATCTAGCTTTTTTACTTGGGATTATGAGAGATATTACTAATCAAAAAATGATCGAAAGAGATCTTATAAAGAGTAAAGAGATGTTTCAACTCGTAATGGATAATATACCTCAACTTATCTCTTGGAAGGATAATAATTCAATATATATAGGATGCAATCAAAATTTTGCTAGAGTTGCGGGATTAGACACCCCAGCGCTTATTATCGGGAAATCTGATTATGAACTTCCATGGAAAATAAGTGAATCCGAATCTTTTTATGAAATTGATCAATTAGTAATGGATACAGATAAACCAGAATACCATATTATTGAACCGCAATTACAAGCAGACGGCGTGCAAGCGTGGTTGGATTCTAACAAAATACCACTCCATGATTCTGGAGGTAATGTTGTTGGCATATTATGTACTTATGAAGATATAACAAAACGAGTAGATGCTGAGAAAGCTTTGAAAGATTCTGAGAAAAATTATAGAGAAGCATATAATAGAGCAGAATTTTATAAGGATGTCTTTGCTCATGATGTTAGTAATATATTGCAGGGTATTTTAACTTCAACAGAACTATGCCGCACGCAAAAGAACAACTATAACGATTTGGAAAACCTTTACGACATCATTGAAAATCAAGTAAATCGTGGAGCAAATTTAGTATCGAACATAAGAAAGATCTCATCCATTGATGATAGAGAGAAGGCATTATTTCCTATCAACACGTGCGATTTGATAAAAAAGGCCGTTATAGAAGTTAGAACCATTTTTCCTAAAAAAAAAATTAATTTCCAATTAAATTCACCTACTGAGGAGATTTTCGTAATAGCAGATGATTTATTATTAGATGTATACCAAAATGTCATATATAACGCTGTTAAACATAATAAGAATAGATCAGTAGATATTGATGTTGTAATAAATAAGAAAGAGAAAGCCGGAAAGCATTATATTGAAATTCAATTTGTTGATAATGGATTAGGAATACCAGATGCTCAGAAAAGAACAATTTTTCAAAGAGGTACAATTGAATCAAAGAGTTTTAATAGATTGGGTTTAGGTTTATCATTAGTTAAAAAATTAATTGAAACGTACAATGGTCAAATTTGGGTAGAGGACAAAGTCAAAGGTGACCATACAAAAGGGGCTAATTTTAGAATATTGATTGAGGAATCAATTGATCAGATTTAACTCCAAATCCTTATTTTAGTCCTTTCAATATTTCATATTATGTTTATTTACATAGAAAATCTTATCAAAATTAAAAATAATAGAGAGGATTTAAATTTTCTTCCACAGCCAAGATATTTTAAACAATTAGGTAATATTAAACATAAAATTGTGGAAGAATCATTGATATATTCAGATATTACTGAAAATCACTTATTTATATTGGATCAATTACAAGAGGAACTTCTTTCTTTTGGTTTAGAAAGGAAATTAGAGGAAAAATTCCTCAATCATATAAAAAGTATAAATTATGTAGAGGATCCATTAACCATTTGTTCGAGGGAATTTCCAAATCTCAATTTGGAAAGGGAAATGAATATTAAAAATATGCGAGAGCAAGGATATCTGATAATCTCTACAAATTCAACCTTACTAATTAATGCTGAAAGCCTTCAAGGACTCTTTTACGCTACACAAACGCTAATCCAAGCTTTAAATGCTCATCAAAATAAACTTATAATTGATCAATTCATCATCATAGATTACCCTTTATTAAAAATACGTGGAATCTCTGATGATGTTTCCCGTGGACAAGCACCAACCATACCAAATTTAAAAAAATTCATTGAAACTTTTAGTCATTTTAAAATAAATCAATATTATCTCGTTTATATGCAAGACATGTTCCAATTTAAAAATCATGATGAGATAGGAAAAGATAGGGGAGCATATACCAAAGAAGAAATTAAAGATTTAGTAAATTTCGCAAATGAACGATTTGTTGAGATTATACCAATATTTCAAACGGTAGGACATTGGGAAAATATATTGTATAACGAAAAATATTGGAAATATGGAGAGTTTCCAGCTTCCAATAGCTTGAATCTTGCTAACGATGAAATATATGATTTATTAAATGAAATGATAGGGGAATTAAGCGAAGTTTTTACATCAAAATATTTTCACATAGCTGCTGATGAAAGTTGGGATGTAGGAAAAGGAGCATCTAATAAGTATATCAATAAAGTTGGCAAAGGAAAAGCTTACCTTCGACATTACAAAAAAGTATATGAGATTGCTAAAAAGCATGGGTATGAAAAAATCATCATTTATCATGACATTTTGCATAAATATGAAGAAGTATTGAAACATTTACCTAAAGACATGATAGTGATGTATTGGAGATATAACCTCAAAGAAAAACATCCAGTCATTGATTCATTACGTAAATATAAATTCCCTGTTATGGTATGCCCTTCAATTTGGGATTATAACAGGATTTTTCCTACAATCACAAATTTTGAAAAAAATATTGGTAATTTGGTGACTTACGGTTACTCTAGGGGAATTGAAGGGGAAGTCACCTCAAGTTGGGGAGATTATAAGAATAAAGAATTACGAGAGAACCGTATTTTTGGGTTTACATATTCCGCGGAAGTAGGTTGGAATGCAAAAAATCCGGTTAATTTGCTAAAGTTCTGGAAAGGAGCATTTTTCCATCTCTTTGGAAGAAAAAATCTAGAAATATTAAGTATATTTAACAAAATAAGAATAATTCAAGACAAGAAGAAATTGCGAGTTAGACCTACATTTTATTACAACTATTTTTTTAGTCATCCTTATAACAAGAATACTAAAAGATATCGACGAAACATGAAAACGAGTCAACTTGCCAATCTACTTAAAGAATTAGATTCTATGATTCAGATATGTAAAGAAAGTATTGAGGATCTACAGAACAATCAATTGCTAATAAAAACCCTTACTTTTATCTTGAAGCACATGCGATTTTACTGCAGGAAACGAATTAATTCCAAGAAATTAATTGGTTTTTCCGTTAAACGCTCAAGACCAAAATATAAAAATATTGTGATAGAAGAATTAAAAAGCCTTCAAGAGGAGTTAAAAAACGTTTTAGCAGAATACGAGCAATTATGGTTAAAAATGGCAAAACCAAATGGATTAAGTTCAATTAAACAACGTTATCTTTGGTTGATGCAATTTTATGCAGATAAAATACGTGATTTAAAAGAAAATAATGAATGGAAGGATCCGAACATTCCGAGTGAATCAATTTATGTGATGGATAGGAAATCCAAATCTCTTAACACTAATTTCTTTAAACAAAGCATAAAAATTGAAGGAGATGTTAAGAGTGCTTATATTCAAGTCATTGGTGGAACTTTTTGTGAGATATACATCAACCAGTCATTTATAGGTAACATTATAACGCGACATTCACTCAATTACGTCGTACTTGAAAATAATATACAAATTTTTGATATAAAAGCAGTTTTGCAGAGAGGAGATAATATAATACTTTTGAAAAATACCGATTATATTGGAGGATTGGGAGTGGTTAATTTATATGGAGAAGTTAAATTTAATTCCGGGGAGACTTTAAAAATTAAAACAGATAAATCTTGGTTAGGTTCGAAAGATCCTTCTCTTGAATGGAAAAAGGTTAAAAGTTTTGGCAAACCTCCTAAGTTTACAGGTGGACTTAATTATCCCAATTTCGAGAAGGGGTTACATTCCAAAGAAAATGATAATCTAGCATCATTTAATACCATTTTCAGTAGAACACCTACAAAATTAAGATGGTTGGTAAAAATTTTTGTTAAATTTTTTAATCGGTATGATATTTTAGAGTAAAAAGAGGAAGAAAAACGCGATTTGAGTTTATTAACGTGTTATTTATTTTTCATTCTTCATCGGTTGAGAAGATAATGTTTTGAAATAGGTTTCGGGTTTAATAAATAAAGACTTATTAATTCCTTTTATAACTACGGTTGAGTAAATCCATCACATTTTCAGATGTTGCGATTTTTGGATGAAGACTATAATTGCGTAACTTCAGAGTATCTTCCATAATACTTCCAAAATCATCTTTAGATACATTTTTTTCCTCTAAGTCACTCCATAAACCGATTTTTTTCAAAAATAAATCAATCTCATCACAACACTTTTCAGCAGCAGTTTTCTCATCTACATTTTCCAAATCTTGATTAAATATGCGTCCAATAATGGCATATTTTTTAATTGCATGTTTCCAAGTCCACCGATTTATTTCAGGATATAAAATAGCAAGAGATTGCCCATGAGAGATTCCTGAACAATGCCCTCCAAGAGCCATTGCGATTCCATGAGGGAGCGTGGTTCCAATATTTGAGATACAAAGTCCTCCTAGGTTAGCTGCAAAAGAGAGCGCTTCTCTTGCTTTTCGATGAGACCCATTTTTAATTGCAATTGGGAGATATTGAATAATTTTTTTTAAACCTTCTAAAGCGAAGAGATCTATGAAATCTGAAGAATTTATATTGATACAGGTCTCAAAACAGTGAGTAAATGCATCAAAACCTGTCGAAGCAGTTATATACGATGGTACTGTTAATGTGAGTTCAGGATCAATTAAAGCTATACTTGGAGTAAGATCCCAACTAGCAAGAGCAGATTTAATTTTATCTTCCTTATTTTTTATTACAGCCATATTTGTCACTTCTGAACCCGTACCACCCGTTGTAGGTATAGCAATTATAGGCAGAATTTTCTTACCATCTATTCTTTTTTGACCAAGTCTATAATCCCATACACTTCCATCATGTGTGGCACCGAGAGCAATAGCTTTTGCGGTATCAATTGTTGATCCGCCTCCAACCCCAACAATGACATCTACTTTCCTTTCGAGTGCAATTTCTGATCCGATATTCACGCATTCATCAGTAGGTTCTGGAATAGCTCCATCGTAATGAATCACTTCAACTCCCGCTTCTTCACATAAATGCTTCACTTTAGTGAAGAGGTCTTCCATAGCTGGAAATGGTCCAACAGTAACTAAAAGACATTTTTTCCCATTTCGAACCACATTTTTTCCAATCTCATTTATCCGACCCCATCCGAACTGAATTCGAGTAGGATGATAATAATTAAAATTGTTCATATTAAATCAACTAGTTTTTAGTAATTAATTCTATAAATTTCAATTTACCTAAAATCTAACTGATAAAAAATAAAATAATAAAAAAATTAGAAGTTTGAGTATATCATAAACTTGGTATCGGACCCTAATGAATAAATTTCAAAACTTGATCCACGCTTTGTTTCACAGGACATCTGAATCATGGGAAACAGATAAATTTGGGACGTAATTTGGGAATCCTTATCCTTTTCATAAGTTTTATAATCGCTACCAGCAGAGGAGATTGTTTTCTTTATATTTTTATTCCAGTAACCCAAGGACGCTTCAGCTTTAGAATCTAAGGTTTTGAAATCTGAAAATTTGATCCCTTCAACTTCTTCAAGCATCTTATGTAAATCATCACCCATTTCTTTTTCATATTTCGTTTGAGCACTACTATGGAGTACGGGGATCCCCGTAACGACGGTCTTAAAAGGAACAGGAAGAATTTGGTGTTTATACAAATTTTTATGACCTTCACATTCCTTACATTGCTCAGTTCGTTTTCCAGTGCCATAACAAGCACCACATGGATAAGAAAAGGTTCTTTTTTCTTTTTTTTGCTCCTCACCATCATATACGATTAGATTTTCCTCGATTTTTCCGGTTCCATTACAAGTTTTGCATTTCTCCTCTAAATAACCCTTTCCATTGCATTTCTTACAAGGTATTGATTGCATTGTCTCATATATTGGAACTAATTCATCACCCTTCCAATTATCCTTGACAATTTGTCCAGATCCCTTGAAAGAGTAATACTCTCCTCGAGCTACTTTTGAAGCGACCATAGTTTTTTCATCCTTTCCTTCCGCAGCTGGTCCCAGTGATTTCTTGATTGCAAAATAGATTGCCGCTTCTTTCGTCGTATCTTTTACATATTCAGCAGCACTTATTGCATCTAAACTAAATACGGCTCCCTTGGTCCCAAATTGTTTTTCCATTTTTTTTCTATCTTTACGAGCAGCAGTTTGTTTCCATTTCTCAAAGATGGAATCTAAATTAGGCGTTTTTATTTTAACTGACATTATTAGTCATTCTCTTTACATTTTATTTTTAACTTGATTTCAAATAATAAAGATATAAAATACAATCTTAATTTTAAAACTATTTATCCTATGACCTACCGAGTTGATTTAAATTTCTAATTGTAAATAGTTAAATTAGAATAATTTTTAATTTTATATAGAAATAATTCCTAAATAATTATTGAATAAATTTCTAATTATTAATCATGTCAGCAGAAGAACGTCAAGCGGTTGATTATTTTATACAATGGATGCAACCTAACGGGGGAGGACTTGCAGACTGGATTTCGTATTACCTTAACCAGGGAGATGAAGCAAAGCTCCGTCAGATTAAAGAAATCTATGATAAAATAAAAAAGATATTTGGATTTTAATTCTCTGCAACAGGAATAGACAATAAATAAAGAGAGATTAATTTTCTTTTCTTCTTTCCAATTATATAAAAATATTAATCATAAAACAAAAATTTCGCTCTCATTATATCATAAACTTGATTTAGATTGTTTCATTGCATCTCATTATTGTATTGAGTAAATTGGTTTTTCAAATGAACTTAATTTCAAAGGATTTTTTCATTGTATTGAATAGAAATCAAGATAATTTGAAAGAACTTCTTTATGACGTCAATTTCTTCTACTTGAAATCATTTAAGGAGAAAAATTTCACTTTTTCTTATATTAATAAACCATTTTTTCAAGGGTCTGTCATATTTGGATTAGATTTTAAAAATAAAATGAGACCCGTTAATTTTACCAAGTTTCACAGTGATGGTTCCACAGAACCTCTTGATCCACGGCTTTTCAAGAAATTTTTGCTTACAGATAAAAACCGATTTGTTGCATTTTCAAGTCAAACTGATCCGGATGAATTTGTTCCAGTCAACACAATGCTTGAGAGTTTTCAGTTTGATAAGAACAAAATAATTGAATTAACTTTTTGCAAATCTTGTTTGAATAAAAGAGAATTTAAGATCTTAAGTGAGAAAAAAAAAATTCAATCCTATCAGAATGCAATTATATGTCCAAATTGTGCTCTTGAATTAATTATTAAAGAATCGGCATATTCAGGATTAGTTCTTCAAGATAAGATGGAACCCAAATTAAAAAATTTTTTTAATCACATGATTTTAAAATTCAGGAATGTCGAGAAAGTATTGAAAACATTCAAAGCGGAATTTGATCCCGTCAAGAATAAAGAGTTGACGTTATATGATATAGAGAAAACTCCTACCGTGAGTAAGAAGTATCTTAATTTAAAAATAGCTGATATCTCAATACCCGAAGAATTTAAGCACATTCTATACAAACAGAATATAGAAACCCTTTTGCCGATTCAAGCGATTTCTCTTGATAAAGGATTAATTAGTGAAAGATCAAATCAATTGATCATGGCCCCAACATCAGCTGGAAAAACTTTAGTTGCCGAATTAGCGGGTATTTCACGCGTTATTACTGAAAAATGGAAAATGTTATATTTAGTCCCTATTGTCGCGCTAGCAAATGTGAGAACTGAAGAATTCAAAAAGAAATATAAAAGTTTAGACTTAAAAATAATTAAAAAAGTAGGAGAATCTATTCTTGAAAATCATGATAAGGATAATCCAAATGATTTAATTGATGCAAATATCATAATTGCTACCTATGAAGCTATAGATTACATCTTAAGAAGCGGAAATAAGCGTTTGTTAGGAGACATTGGAACAGTTGTTATCGATGAAATCCAAACCTTAATCGATGATGAGAGAGGTTTTATTTTGGATGGGTTAATTTCGCGTTTAAAATACTTATACCCAAATAGTCAATATCTATACCTAAGTGCTACAATTGGTGCACCACAGGATCTTGCTAATAATTTAGGAAGTATACTAATCAGATATAACAACAGACCTGTCCCTATTGAACGCCACTTATTATTATGTTTAAATGAGAATGTTAAATTTAAATATATTGTTAATCTCATTAGAGCTTCATATTCAAGGATATCTAAGTATGGATTTAAAGGTCAAACTATTGTTTTTACAAATACTAGAAAAAAATGCGAAGCTTTAGCGGCTTACCTACGTGATAGACAGATTAAAGCGCGTCCTTATCATTCTGGCTTAACATATGAAGAACGTAAAATTGTAGAATTTGAATTTCAAAAACAAAGGATCTCTTCCGTGGTAGCAACAGCTGCATTAGCAGCAGGAGTGGATTTTCCAGCAGAGCAAGTTATATTTGAATCACTTGGAATGGGTATTAAGATCCTAACTGTTGCTGAATTTGAACAAATGCTAGGTCGAGCGGGTAGACTGAAGAAACATGAGAAAGGTTTAGCATATCTCCTCGTTGAGCCGAATAAAATTTATTCTCCTAAATTGAAGTTAACCGAAGAAAATATCGCAATTTCATTACTTAATGGAAAAATAAAAGACTATCAATTAGAACCCAATGGAGATCGCTCCCTTACTGAATTACTCGCTTTTTTCGCTATTTTCCAAGACTTTATTGAGAAGACTGAAGTATTCCGATTTTATAATTCTTTGATTAATGGAAATTATGATTTAGATTCTTTTATCAAGGAATTAATTAAATTGAAATTGATAATTAGAGAACAAAATACATATAAACCGACAAAATTAGGAATTGCGGTTGCTAAATCATTTCTCACTGTAGAACAAGGTTTAGATTTGATAAACAAATTAAGAAATAAGAGAGAATCAATCATTGATATTGTGTTAAATCTTAAACCATTGAAGAATGTGTATCTCTCTAAGAAAATTGCAGCTGATCTATCCCGAAATGTAAACATGAAATACTTTTCTAACAATTTCTTCAGCAATAGCGTGCTAAGTTTAATGAATGCTGAATATGTGAAAAAAAGAAAAAAGTTTTCAGATAGTTTCATAGAATTAATAATTAAGTGGACATCAGAGTTTTTCAACTGCACCTGTAAGGATAACCCTTATTGTGAGTGTGGAAGATTGAATCTAGAAAGAATCATATTAAACTTACGGACTGAAAATCAGTTATCTATTGATGGAATAAGCGACTACTTGATGGAGGAATATAGCATCCAAGTTTTTAAAGGTGATATCGTTGATTACCTCGAGAGTCTAATTTATTCGTTTGAAAGCTTATTAAGCATTTCAAAAGGAGTTTCCAATCTAGATCCTGATTATAAGAGGGAAATTGTAGAAATTCCCGGAATAATTGAAAAAATTAAGAATTGAAGAAATTTCACGTTTAATACTTTTATAAGATTAGAATTTCATCCTTAATTGAAAATTTGTCGTTTTACATAAAAATAAAAAAAGAAATAAAATAACATTATTAGTAATTAATTGATTTATAAAACTAGCATTGAATTTTATTCAAACTAAATCTTACGAAGCACTTTCAAACTGCATTTTCTCATGATTTATACAATCTTTCTATACCAAGCTAGCAGTGGATTATTAATCTATGATCAAAGTTTTCAAAAGTTAAACGCAGGAAAGATGGAGTTATTTGATTCCTTTTTTGCGGCAATAAAGTCATTTATATCTGAAATAATAATTGATGAATCAAATAAATTAAAAAATATAGATTTAGGAGAATATAGCGTAGTTATTTCTGCAATTATGGATTTAAATGTCGAAATCGTCATTATTACAGATAAGGAAGATATCAAGATTGTTAATAAACTTCTCCCTAAAATAATTAAACTACTAAATAAATATAAGGACCACTTTCTTTTATGGGATGGGGATCCTAATGAGTTAAATATTTTAGAATTCCCTCTTACTGAATTAGTATTAACAAATGTTAAGGATGTAAGAAAAACATTACTAGAAAAACCTGATCAAATTTTAAAGTCAATATGGTCACAAAAAAAACAACTATCTGAGGAAACTCGTGAAAATTTAATTCAAGAAAGGGATCTATTAATATATAAAATTGAAAAGTCTCCATTATTACCTAGAAATTTATCAATGTCAGAAAAAGTGCTTCAGATTTCTGAACAATTACATGATGAAGATACGTTTTTAAAATATCAAAATGAGGTAAATCGATTAAAAAATGAAATTAAGGATGCTAAATTTAAGTTAGAATATTATTTAACTAACATGAAGACAACCTTAAATAATGCAATAGAAAAATTAGGAAATAAACTCGTTTCAGCAGGGAACTATAAAGATACTTACTTGAATCTATATTCATTTAGCACGAAATTACGATTACTAAAAGAAGATGGATGGGAGATTTACAGAGAAATGGCTAATAAGTTGATTGATAAAGAAAATGTGCCCGATGATGAAATTTCTCAAACCATTCATGACATTTTAAAAATGAGCGACAACGTGGAAGATTATCTTTAATTTATATTGTAAATAATTCTATAATATCATTATCTTCAATTTTAAAATCCAACCCGACTTTCTTACGATATTGTCTTGCTCCTTCTCGAATAACAACAGCATGATCAAATTTTTCATAGAAACTCCGATGAATTTTTATTGCTACATCTCTTATGCTTACGTTCGAGTCCAAAATGAGGGGTTTTTCTGCTACGACACCTTTATGACTTGTAAAAACCTTAATTTTTTTCAAGAAATTTAGGACAATTTTTCCGAATTCAGGAGGTATTTCCCCTTTTTTTGCGCTACTACCGAGTATTAAAGGATATCTATCTGAATATCGTTCTTTTAAATCTTCGAAAGACTCTTGAGTATGAGGGAGATCTCCCTTGCAACCCAAAATAAGTGTTTTCTTATAGACAATGGATGGATTTAATGCGTCTACAATTTGATCTAAAGTGACCTCACCATATAATTTAACAATCCCATTTCTTATTCCCGCTGCATACACGATCTCTTTTATTTTTTCTGATAGCTCTGATAACTCTGTAATATTTTGTGCCTCTTTAGTTAAATAAAATACTTGAATCTTATTAGATCCCGTCTTTTCAATCAAAATAGGAGGTGGTAGTATGTTCAACCGGATATTTGATTCGTTTAATTCTTTCTCTAACAACAATATTTGATCATCTGTATTTCTTGATAAATCAACACACATTACAATAAGATCACAAGATCTAATCTGAGATAAAATTTCCTTACCATTCCCCACTCCATTAGATGCCCCAACCATAATTGAAGGCATATCTACTATCTGAAATTTTATTTTTTGCTCTTTATAGATACCAATTTTGGGTAAAGATGTGAACTTACCAATTTTTTTTTTAGCCGCTCCAGTTAATAGATTTAATATTGACGTCTTTCCAACTCCAGGCACGTAATAATCACTAATCAATATTATTTGGATTCCTTCCCGTTTTATTGAAAACGGACTTGCTTTCTTCCCCGCTTTTTCCCTTTCTTTTTTATCTTCTAATTCTCTCTTCAATTTAGAGAGACGAGATTTATTTAATGCTACAATATTTTCTGTGGCCTTGTGTTTTGGAACGATAGAAAGAAATTCTTCAAGGCACCTAATTTTATCCTCTATTGCTTTGGCATCTAGATATTTCTGATAGGCTGCCGATGCTTCAGGACCTATATTCGAACTCATGACTATATTCCTCGAATGAACTCAAATCCTAATAATAATATTGAACTTATTTTAATAAGGTTTTTTCGTCAAAATAAATACATTTTGACTATAAACATTGATAAATTGTTAAAAAATAGACCTAAAACGATCTTCAGTTTTTAATTTAAGATCTCCAATGACGTCATCAATTCTGCTCTCAAAATTTCTAAAAGCTTTTTCTTTCTTAGAAAATATATCATTTAAAGAGTATCTATTGAGAAAAAGCGAATTAATTTCTTGTAGATGATTTTTAACAATTTCAGGATCAGTTTCTTTTTCAATAATAGCAAATGAAATTAGTGGTTGTTTGTTTGATGGATCATTAGGGAAGGAAATTAAATCGCAATAACAAACTAATTTAAAAGATGCTAGAGAAACGACATTAATATCATCTCCAAATACTTCAGAAGTAAAACTCTCAAGTGCAGAGAGAAATCCAGCTCTTAATTCAGGATCTAAGCCTGATCCTGTATCTGAATCATAATATTTTCGATTTATTAAATTTCGTGTACCACAATTTATACCAAGTTCGAGAATTGCCATAGTTAAGCTTATAGGGTTTTAAAATTTCAATTTAAATTTAATTCGAACTATGTTGTATGGTATATTAATAACCTTGCTTTAAATTTTTTTGTTATTCTTTGGCTAAGTTTGATTTGATTTGATTTTGATAAGCAATTAATGTGTTTTTCATTAAAAAAGAGACTGTAAGAGGACCTATTCCACCTGGATTTGGAGTTATCATTCCACATTTTTCAAATACATCATTAAAATTAACATCTCCGCATAATTTACCATTTACTCTGCTAACGCCGACATCTATGAGAATAGCTCCTTTTTTTATTTTATCTTTTGAGATAAAATTAGGTTTACCTACAGCTACTATTAAAATATCAGCCATCTTTGTCAATTTCTCAATATTTATCGTAGAAGTATGGCAAACTGCCACTGTGGCATTCCTTTTTAATAATAAGAAGATTAATGGTTTCCCAACTAGATTTGAACGATTGATAATAACCGTAAACTTTCCTTTTAAATTTACATTATAATGTTCCAGAAGCGCGATGATTCCTTTCGGCGTACACGGTGCATATTCTTCATTATAGTCAAATAATTTGCCTTTATTAATAGGATGCAACCCATCAACATCTTTTTTAGGTGAAATTTGGCTGATAAAGGTAGAAATGTGAGGTTTTAAGTGATTTGGAAGGGGTATTTGGAGAAGTATTCCATGTATTGAATCATCACGATTGAGTTCTTGAATACTTGCTATTAATTCCTCACTATCTATATTAGCAGGATGTTTAATAGAAATTGATTCAATCCCAACTTCTGCACATACTTTTGTTTTTATGTTAATATATACTTGTGAAGCGGGATCTTCTCCAACTAATATTGTGGCGAGTTTAGGTTTAATTTTGGAGAAGATATATAATTGATTAAATTCAGATTTTAATTCATTATTTAATTTTTGGGCAAGCGCTTTTCCATCTAAGATTTTTTCCATAACAATCTTGCTCTAATCTAAAATGTGATATAAACTAGTAAAATAGGATCAAATTAAATAAATATTATTAGACGTTTATTAAATAAACTTGTTAAGATTAAATCTTTCTTTTACGCCAAACCCAGTATGCAACAAATACCAAGATACCTATTGCCAATAACACGATTGTTAATAACATATAATTGAATTCTACCATAAATATCTCTTCATTTAATAAATGAAGCGAATCAAATGAGAATAAAATCTTGAAAGCATAATAGGATGCTGTTACTGATGAGAGTTCTTGATAAGCTCCTGGAATTTTATCACTAAAACCTCCATCCTGAAAATTTTGACGAGATAATACCATATTTATGGTTGGGACTTGATGTAATTCTGTTGAATCAATTAATCTAATTGAATCTGAACATATAAAGGAACTACTTAATAGCACCTTTAGAGCGGTAATATCAGGCATATATCCTCCATAATTATTAACATCAGCAGCGTTGCTTATGTAAAAAGATGTTAAATATTCCAGCGTAGCAGTTTTATTAACAAGGTTATCAACACTTCCGGTTAGTTCTTTAATTAATATAACAACTTGAGAAGTAGTTAATATATTAGAAGATAGTGTTGAATTACCACCATATCCACCATCAGTATTGTTACAAGAGAGAAGCCAGTTTACATGAATAGTTTGATTTGGCATGTCTACCTTAAGTAGATCATATATTTGATAAGCATAGAAAGTAGAAACTACATTTACAGCCTTAGAAGTATTAGTTGGGGCAAAACCCCCATTAACACATCCAGAAGAATTGAGATATGCATAAATTTCCAAACTTAGTCCTGAGTCTATAATGTAATTGAGATACGTTAATGATGTTAAAATGCTATACAGATCATATAAATTCACATTTTCATCCTCAAACATCTCCGTTAGTTGATCATCTAAATAATTTCCCAGAGTGGCAACATCGACTTTATTCTCAGCACCAAACAAACCTTCAACTGTAAAAGCATTAAAATAATCTAATATCTCTAAAGCTTGTGCAGTATCTTGATATGAATTACTAAAACCTTCATCTCCTACTTGTTTAGAATAAATAAAGTCAACTAAGTAAGAATTTCTAGGTTTCGCTGAAGCAAGAGGAATAATGAGCATGAATATTATTAAGAACAATAAGCTAAATTTCAAATACCGAACTTTATATCTCAATTAACTAAAAACCTCGATCTGGTTTTAAATAGAATTTAATTTTTTTAATTCAACTTGAAATTAAAAATTATCGGTATTTCAACAGAGTTGTTTTAAAATTTCAGTTTATTAAGATTTATCATAGTTAATAAAAATTCTTACAAGAGACATTTAAATTTCTAACTAAATGAATTTAGAAAATTTCGCTTATGTCTTTGTATAGGTGTTCATTATTCTGCAAGAACTCTTCATGAGTTACAAATAATCGAAGAAAAGAGGGTAAGCTTCCTAAGATGGCAGCTCCATTGAATATAGCATATTGAAGATTATCCGGAACAAAATATCTTAATACCTCTTCAACCGAATCATAAAAACCAGAAAATTCTTTAGCAAGAACCGTTTGATTGATCTTCTTTGCCATTGCATCTGGGGGATCAAATGTTTGCACTCCCTTTCCGCAATACGGACAGAAAATAGATGAAAAGTCTTCAATTAATTTATTACAATGAGGACAGATTACTTTTCCATCAATCATTTCAACTTTTGATGGGGTTCCGCCTAATTCTATAGATAATTCCGGAAGTATCATTCGTCCACCACACGAAGGGCAGAATTCTTTGTCATCAGATAAATCCACCAATGTACCACAATGAGGACATGTATCCTGTGATTTTTTCCCACCTTTTATACTTTTTAATTTTAATTTAGAATCTTGTTTGCCTTCATTATCTTTAGGTTTCGGAATCTTGCCTAATTGAGGTAATAACGCATTTAACTCCATTTTTAATCGATCTTCAAAACCAGAGTAAGAGAAATTTCCTCCCGATATGACAATATGAGATAAAAGATCTGACCAATAATGTTTATCTATTCCTTGTAAACTCTCAATAACTGCTTGAGAGATGCTCATAATCGGATATCCAAGTAATTGGGGTTGAAACATTACTTCTGGAGCTTCATGAAAGATAAAATGAGGTATATTTATCGAAGAACCATCAGGCATCGATAAATTGAAACTATCATTTATATCTGGGGTACTTTCCGGATCTAAAATGAAATAACAGTTTTTTTCTTTAATTTCTCTAATAATCTCTTCTACCGCAGAAGATTCTATATTGATACCTTCTCTCATCAATAGGTTTTTTAAATATTGATTTACATCCATTCCAGCTAAAGCCAATTTCTGTACGCTCTGATCTATAAGTTGTCCATTAATAATAGGGCATACCCATGTTAATCCGTCTCCAGACTCAATCACGAGACCCGTTGTCAATCCCACACTAAATATTGAAAGAATAGGAGTTGGAACCATTATTAAACTTTTAATTCTATGTGTTTCATATAAAACACGTGCGATATATTCTTTAGTTTCTCTTTGTACAAAGGGAGCTTCAGTATAAAGAACAGGATAGTTGGAGAGATTATCAATCCTTAGAAGTGTATAAAATATGTAATTCAAAATTTCATAATAATCATTCCAATCCAAAATGGCACCTCTATCTATTGGGTGTTTTACCTTAAGTACCCCTCTCATTCGAGATGCATCGTTTCCAATATAAATATTTCTTGCATTAACATCAACCATCACAGCTTTATATTTTTCTGTGCCTGTTATTGTTGGAAAGACAAATCGTGGACTAGGTTCTCCTGCAAAGCCTACTTTGCAATAAGCCGAACCTACATCTACTATTACAGGTGTACCGGGTAAAGGAATAACCATGATAAATCAATATATTGGTGTTTAAATAGAGAATATTGTTTTCATAAAAAAAATTTCTCTTTTGAATAAAGTAAAAAAGAAATCCCATCTATTAAAAATTAAGTCTAGTTTTAAAAAACTTTTGCGAAAGTATCCTTGTTTTTCTACTTTTTTTATAATTTTTCATTCAAATGATTATACCAATATATGATCTTAACTTCAAGTGTAATTTTTAAAGGATCATGTATCCTGCAATCTTGGACTTTGAGTTTTACAATATCTGAAATTTTTTCCTCCAAAACATCTAGCCTTTATTAGTTTATATTCCACATTAAAGTTTTAATTGAAATAGCAACAGATTTTGAGAAAATAAAGAGTCAGCTAATTAAAATCTATTAGTCAGTTTAATCTCAATTTATTTTCAAGTTTTTTTTCAATCTCTTTCAATTCAAGAAGTAGTGAATTATACCTGCTTAGTAAAAAATGACCCCATTCATTCAATTTTACCCAACCTCCACCACCTGCACCACCTTTACTGGTTTCAACAGGAGAAACACCAGTTCTCTTTTGAATCCTTTTTAATATATTCCATGCATACTTGTAAGAATAACCACAATCTTCAGCTGCTTTAGTTAAAGAACTTGCCCCTTCTAATTCAAGTTCTTCTATACGTTTTAATAATTTTGCCCATCCGGAGCCTAAAATGTTTTTATTATCTCCTTCTTCAAACTCCAACCAAAACTTAAGACCGAACCTGACCTTAGATTTCAATTTCTCAAGATCATTTTCTATTACCATAATACTTAATTTACGTGCAATAATTAATTATTTTTTATAATTTTGAAGAGTAAAATATTAAAGATATCATTACTGTAATTCTTCCAAATAGTTTGGAATTATTGTCATGTTTGATAAGAGTAGTGGAATACTGAAAAATGGGGAAGAAGTTATTGATAATCTATTTTTCTTCCCAGAGGTAGGAATGCTTGATTGTAATCAGTTTATTATAAGAGATCAAGATACAAAAGAACTAAGTTTATTTGATGCGGGGAATGGATTAACATTGAATGGACTTATTGAAGGCTTGAAACGATTAAATCTCCAATTTACTGATATTACTCGCATTTATATAACTCATGAACATGTTGATCACGTGCTTGGATTGTATCACATTTTAAACAAAATGGACGTTAAAAAACCCCAAATTTTTGCTTTTGGAGAAACTGCAAACATCTTGAGAAATGGTATTGAAGAAAAAATATTTCCAAGTAGTATTCAAAGTTTTGGGATTAATACTAAATATTTTGGAGTGGAAATTATTCCAATTGATATTACTGAATTAATATTGCTCGAATCCGTACATATTGGGTCGGAATTTACATTTAAAATCCTACATACGCCTGGTCATTCTCCAGGCTCCATCTGTTATTATGAGGAAAATCTAAAAATTCTTATTCCTGGAGATTTAATCTTTATTGGTGGGAGTTTTGGAAGATATGATTTTCCAGGTGGATCATTACAAAAATTAAAAGAATCAATTAAGAGAATAAATGAATTAGATGTTAAATATTTGCTTCCAGGGCATATGGGAATAAGTACTCAAGGAAATCAAGCTATTTCAGCGTCTTTCAAAATGATACACTCTATTGGTACTTTATTTTAGCAATTTATCTTTAAAAATTGTCTTTCTCTATATGATTCAAAAATCTCACATCAAAATTGAGGATCTTTAAGAATATTTTTAAAGAGAAAATCTATATATTATCTTAAAAACTATTGTCCTTACTTAAATTTTAAAAAAAAAGTGATTTATATGTCAACAACAAAAACAGTTAATGAAGTTTTTTTGCGTAGCTATCCAAAAGTAATTTTCTTATGGCCTTTACTCTTAGTGTCTTTTGTACTGTGGATACTCCAGCTTCTTCAACCAACAGAACCACAAGCTTGGTATGGAAATATCTGGCTAATCGTACTCTTCTCAAACCTATTTATAATGGCTTTTGACTTCTCTTCTGCAAAATTTTTTGTGTTAATTATGGTTGTCGTAGTAGTCGTTCTGTTAGTGTTTTTTTTAGTCTTGCCCAACGTGTCACTTCCCACTCCCGTGGGAAATTTTAATTTAGATTTAACTCCCAACTTCTATCTCGTAATAACATTAGTTCTTGCATTTATTTTAGGGATGGTCATAATTAGTGCGAGATTTGATTACTGGAAGATTGAGAGGAACGAGATCTATCATAAAAAAGGAATATTCTCTTCTGCTGAAAGGATGCCAACAAAAAGCTTGAGAATATTAAAGGAGATTCCAGACGTATTTGAATTTTTTGTTCTTCGAGCAGGAAGCGTTACGCTCATGCCTGGACACGGAGATGTGGTTCATTTGAACACCGTACTTAACATAAATAAGAAGCAGGAACAAATTGATGTGCTTTTGAGCTACGTGAGTGTAGAACCTGATGAATTAGATGGTACCTAAAATAGATTTTATCAAATATTTATAAAAAAACTTTCTTTTCTTTTTTTTCATATCTTAAATTTTAAATTCACATATTTAACAAGTTTGGTTTAAAATGATTAATTTTAAGTTTCATTTAATACTTTAATTAGCAGTAATGTCAGATTCTCTTATTTTGCTATTCGATTTTGATGGAGTTATAATAACTCAAAAAGCTCTTGAATATACTGCACTAATTAAACTTAAAATGAAATTTTATAGATGGCAGAATATCGAAGGTTTAAGACTTATTGATTTGGCGCGTCTATTTGAACAATCTGATTCAAGCAATCGTATTAAGGCTTTATTTAGGGTATATAAGAACTACAAGAAGTATATTCCCATTAGGTGGAGAAGAATTATTTTTTTCATCAAATTCAGAAGGATGTACCCTAAGTATGAAAAATATGAAACCATTAGACCACATTTAAGCGATATTCTATTAAAATTGAAAGGATATGATATCCCTTTAGGAATTATATCAAATACAAGTAAGAAACGATTGAATTACTTTATTGATAAGCTGAAATTAGATAGATATTTTTCTGTTTTTATTTCCAGAGATGATACACCATTTCGGAAACCTGATCCTTATCCAATTCATTTAGCATTAAACCTAATTAAGAGAAAACATAATTTATCAATAGATAAGGCCAAAGTATATCTAATTGGTGATCTTCCTAGTGATATCGTGTCAGCAAATAATGCCAAAATTAAAAGTATTGCCCTTTTATCTGGTCATGGTACTAAAGAGGATCTAGAGAATACTAAACCTACTTATATATTAGATGACATATCCAATCTATTAGAACTTGAACCAATCAAAAAATTCTTATTAAGTTAACCATTTTCTCCATTCAATTATGTTTAATCTAGAAGATTTTGAAAAATTTGAACCACTTTACCCTATTATAGAAAAACTTAACAAAAATTTGGCTAAAAATAAATTAGAAAAAGCTTCTAATTTGATCGGAAAATTACAACTTCTTTTAGATGAGAAGGAATTTGTTGTTCCAATCACCTATATTCTTAGCATTCTAATAGAAAAAGATAGTTCTCTTATTGGTGAAGAGTTAATTAAGAAAGTTTTCAGTTATCTTAATGAAAATAATACCAAGTTAAAATTAAACTCAATTACAATTTTGGGTTTTGCATCACTGGCAAATTTAAGCTTTGTGAATGAATTCCGCAAACAATTGATTAATTTCTTGTTAGATGATGATAAGGATATAAGAGACAATGCTCATTACTTCTTAAATGAATTAATTGAGAAAAAGAAGATTTCGATATGTGATGAAAAAGGAATAATATTAAAAGCACTAAGTATCGAGAAGAACATAGATAATTTCATTTCCTTAGTTAATTTTTTAATCAAATGTGAAGAGGTTTCATTCAATTATTTATATGAAGTTCGATATTTTGTAAGACAATTATTTATTGAACATTTTGATGATTCTTCGTTTACTTCTGAATTAATTAAACTTTGTATACATGTTTTTCCTAAGATGAAAGATTTAAAATGGGGGGACCTAAATTTACTTCATACTCTCGATATACTTGATGAACTCTTCTTAATGTCAAAAAAGATATATTCTGAAGATAATGAAAAGGAACTAAAAGAAAAAGTACATGCTATAAAAAATTCAAAAAATAAAAATAAGGAAATCTATTTTTACATCAAAAATCGAGAAGATAAAAAAATATACTTGTATGAACTTGAGAAAATTAAGTTAATATCAATTTTCGATAAAAAGAGAATATCGAATGAAGATTTATTACAAATTTTTTCTCAGATTATCATAGATGAAAACGAATTAAAATTAGTGGTGAATAAATTACTTAATTTAAACCAGATTAAGGGATATTATTCTGAATTAGGTTATTTTTATCCCCTTTCAAGCTTAAAATCTGAATTTACCAGTTTGTTACAAGAGAAAGGGATAATCAATACAAAAAAATTTGATTACTTACCACATCCACTCATTCAAAAATTAGTCCGAGAAATTTCAGAATCATCAAAAACTCAATTATTAAGGGGGAAAAGTGATTCTGCATTTTATTCATTGAAAAAAATTGAAAACCAAATTAGTTCTGAAGCGGCTAAAAATAGTTCTATAGATTTAAAATCGTTTAAGGAGCGATTAGAAGAAGATGATTTTAAAATACTTATAAAAAATATCCCAAAGGATTATCTATCACGTTTTCATAAAGCTACACACTGGTTGACTAATTTAGGACTATTAAGAATAAAGAAAGAGATTGAAAATTCAAAAATATTAGGCTACTTTTCTATACCTAGAATATCTGAAAAGATTAATGTAATAAAACCATTAATAAGTGATATTTTTCAACAAAAAATTGATTTAAGAAGTGGAATCTTTGATAAAAATAGAGAAGTGTTTTATTATTCAAAATTCATAAAGGATCGAATCACAATTCTCAATATTGATCCAGTAGAAAAAGAAAAAAACATAAATATTTTAGCTAAAGAGTTGAATATTGATAGAAATCATATTTTAACAAGTATTGATGAAAATATCAGGTTAATTGGAGAAGAAATCAAGAAACTTGACATGATCAAGATAAGCGATTACGTGGAAAAAACTGGAATGTCATCTAGCGATTTCCTAAATTTTATTGAAAAACTAGGTCTGAAGTATTTTAAAAAGGGAGATTTACTGATAATTAATGAAACAAAAATCGAGGATGCAAAAGAAGAAATAAAGTCTATGTTGATTGAGAAATCAAGATCATCAGAAATTATAAATCTTGGCAATTTAAATATTACATCAAGCATAGTAAAAGATTTACTAAGTGATTTGCATAAATCGAATAAGATTAAGGGAATATTTTACGAAGAGGACGGTCAGCTACAATTTTTTACTCAATTGGGCATAGAAAATCTGATGGAAGAGAGTACTTTATTTTCTTTTGAGGACTTTTTTCCTGAGAAAGAGCTTTCAGATAAAGAAATCGAACTTTTAACCTCTATTGTAAAAGATCTATTAAGAACGCGGAGGATCAATGGTAGGTTTGATGAAGAATCACTCATATTCTCAAGTGATGATATAATATTTGCCCAAAAGTATAATGCTGTCCTTCTTGAATTTGAAAAATTAGTAAAAAATTACTGTCTGCGGTTTCAAAATGAGTTCACTCAAATCAAGGAAATTCTTACCAAACAAGATGAACCTATAATTCCACAAGAAATTAAAATTATTCAAGAAAAAATTGAAAGAATAAATGAGAAATATATTAGGTGGAGACATGGGTTGGATGCATTTATTAGGAGAACCAATACAGAACTTCTACGAAAGCAAGGTTATTCAATAAAAAAATATAAAACCATGACTTTATCAATGGATAATAAGGATATAAAATTTTTCGAAGATGATGATGATGTAAAATTACTGATGCGCGATTTTAATTCTTGGATTAAATTATTTAATGAATTAGAATTAAAATACGGAAATATTATTTTTTATCAGAAAAGATTGATTTTAAATCCCGAACATGAGGAAAACAGAGAAAAATTAAACAATTTGTTGGAACATCTAGAGTTAATTTAAGTGAAACTATGAAAGGAACCTCTCTTTTTCTATGTTAGACATAATCTCATCAATATCTAACTTATGGCTTGCTTTGATATTGTAGGTCTTAGGATGATAAGATCCATTTATTTCCAATATCCCTTCTACTTTAAGATATTCAAGTGATCTCCATATAAAATTAATTTTTGAACGATCTGAGGATTTAACATTGTTGCATCTTCTGATTCTTTTAGTATCAACTCGATAAACCTTATTATCTATTAATTTGTTAATTGCTTCTAAAGTTTCACGTAAATATTCTAAGAAAAAGTCCATAATTAGAGCAATTCCTTCTTTTAAAAAAATTAATTTTGTATATGAAATTTATGATTAAGGTTATATAAACTTTTAGGGCTAAGTGATTATTTCATCCTAGTGCTTAAAGATAGTAATTTCTCGAGCATATAAAGAGATTTTATGAAAACAAAGGAATTATGATTAATGTCGGAACACCCTTTTACCACAAAATACTAAAGCACAACCAAGTTCATTTGCTTTTTCAATAACGGCATTGTCTCGAATGGATCCTCCAGGGTTGATGATAGCCTTTGCACCAGCTTGAACTGCAACCTCCAAACCATCAGGAAAAGGGAAAAAGGAGTCTGTACCCATTACAGAGCCAATTAAGGCATCTTTATGACCAAATTCTATTGCTTTTTGAATTGCAAGCTTAACAACGTGTACTCGACTTTGTTGACCAGCCCCTATTCCAATTGTATACATTCCTGTATCATAAATTTGGACAAAACAAGCTGAATTTGATTTTGTCCATTTAGACACTTTGTATGCAAAGATCAGGGCAATTTTCTCAAGATCATTTACATTTTTATTACTGACTACCTTCCATTCCTTTATTATTGGTTTATGATCATACTCTTGTACCAATACCCCACCTAATATTCCTCTAATCTCTGAAAAATTGTAAATCTCCTCTCTATAATCTAATAAATTTCCAAATTCGAGTATTACCATATTTGGTTTGGTTTTTAAAATCTCTAAAGCTTCAGGTTGAAAAGAAGGTGCCATTATGACCTCAATGAATATCTTTTGTTTGTTAATAATATAATCTGCTACTTCTTCAGTCAAATCTTGATTAAATCCCCAAATACCACCAAATGCTGAGAGGGGATCACAACTAAAAGCCATTTCCACGGATTTTAATTGTGATTTTCGATCTATTGCCAATCCATTGGGACTTGTGTGCTTCAAAATTGCTGTGACATAATTTTCCGTCCCAAAATCTAGTAGGATTTGCATGCAGCTATCAATATCTAAGTAGTTATTAAACGATATATCTTTTCCTCCTAATTTTCTAAGATCATGAAGCCCATATTTAGCATTAACATCGCGATAATAAGCAGCAGTTTGATCCCAATTTTCTCCATATCTACAATTATGCAATTTTTCATATACTTTTATGAGCTGATTTCCCATTTTATCATTAGGGTTGAAATAATTCTGTAAATAAGTTGCAATGGCAGCATTATAATCTGCCATTATCGTAAATACATGCTGCGCTAGATCTGCTCTAGTTTTATCGCTGATAGCTCCATTATTTGTCTTAAGTTCCTTAATAATATCAATGTAATATTTAGAATCTGGTATCACAATAACATCTGGGAAATTTTTTGCAGCGGCTCGAATCATAGTTGGGCCCCCTATATCTATCATCTCTAAAGCTTCAGCTAAAGTAATATCTGGTCTTAAGATGGCTTCTTTGAATTGATAAAGATTACATACTACCATATCAATTGGAGGGATGTTATATTTTTTAGCATCCTCAACATCCTTACTGTTAGATCTGCGATAGAGAATACCTCCCTCAATCTTTGGATGTAAAGTTTTTACCCTTCCATCAAACATTTCGGGGGATTCAGTATAGCTAGAAATTTTAATATAATCAATTCCATTTTCTTCTAATAATCTTCCCGTTCCACCTGTAGATAAGATTTCAATACCATATTCATAAATTAAAGTTCGTATGAAATCTAATACACCTTTTTTATCATACACCGATACTAATGCTCTTTTAATCCTTTTCATTGAAATTCACTTCAATCTAGTTGCTTTATAGAAGGTCGTGTGTTTTCGTTTCTTGCTGACCAAAAGGAGTAATTATACCTAGATTAACCATTTTCATTTCTTGGATCGTTTTAGCGCCCGAGTAGATCATCCCATTCACCAGACCCTCTTTTAACGATTGTATCACTCCATCTATATCCCCAACATAAGGGATATATGATGAGACACCCTCTGCCAAATTTTTTGATCCTTCAATATATCTATCTGAAACAAATCCAGATGCTCTTGCTTCCTTGGAGCCCATGCCTCTGTATACTTTAACTTTTCTACCTTGGATTGTATCAATATATCCAGGACTTTCAGTACAACCCGCAAAAAAATGTCCAGACATCATTAAATCAGCTCCGACAGATAGAGCTTTTGGTAAATCACCGGGATTTTTAAGTCCACCGTCAGCAATAACCGCTATTTTTTGATTGTAATCTTTAGTTGCGTCAGCTACTTGAGCAGTTGCAAAAAGAGTTGGAGCACCAACGCCAGTTTGAATTGATGTCGTACAAATGGATCCGGATCCCATTCCTACTTTCAAACCTATGAATTGATCACCAAAATCACATTTAGTAAGGATAAATTCAGCGGCTTCATAAGTACCGATATTTCCTAATACAAAATCGGAATCTAATAATTTCATTAATTTTTTAGTTCCTTCAATGTCGGTTTTTTTAAAATAATCAGCAACATCTATAAAAAAGATATCGACATATTTATCGAGTTCTTTTAACATATCTTGCGCTTGACTTGATTCGGGAAATCTGGGAGAAAGTCCTATTGCACATAATAATCTACCCTCGTCATCTATGGATGCATTTGGAAATTCAGGTTTTAAATCTTTTTTTGTAATTAGTCCTTTCAGATATCCATTTTCATCAAGAATTGGTAATTTTTCAACCCTATTTTCATAGAGCTTCTTTAAAGCTTGTGATCTTGACACACCAGATTTAATAGAAATGACATCTTTTGTCATAAAATCCTTAACGTATCCCGTTCTTATTTCTCTTTCACTATAAGGAATATCTCTTTTAGTAAAAATGCCACAAACTTTTTTATCATCTTGAAGAACCATAACTCCGCTAATTCCATATGTCTCCATTAAATATTTTGCTTCAGAAACTCGTGCTTTTACATTTATGGTTGCAACTTCTTCTATTACAAAAGAGCGGGCAGATTTGACTTTTCGACACATCTCAAGCTGTTTTTCATAGGAACAATTGCGGTGTAAAACCCCGAGTCCACCCAGCAATGCCATTTTAATAGCCATTACTTCTTCTGTCACTGTATCCATAGCAGCAGATATAATGGGAATATTGAGGTGATATTTTCCTAGATTAGAGGAAATATCGACTTCGTTTGGTTGGAATTCTGTATAACCGGGTTTGATTAAAACATCATCAAATGTAGCTATAATGTCTTTGTAGTGCACCTTTTTTCGGAAATAATCTGTCATTCTTTTCTCTCTCTAATTGTAGATAGCTTGATTAAACAATATTAAATATTAATAGTATAGATATTACTTATTATAAAATCTTACCTCAATATATTAGGTAAAATATATATTTTCAACTAGGGAATGAGAGAATTTCGGACTAATTTCCTATCAAATTGGGATCGTTACATTCGATCTAGATTTTTCCTAGGTAAAGATTGAATTTTAGAATCATTGATTAACGAATCTAAATATGCTAAAAATCCTTCTCGATCTTCTTTAATATTGGAAGATTCTAATCCAACATAATTTGATACGTGATCGTTAAATACTTGAGAGGTTACATTTTCGCCTAATTGGGCAAGTATTTTACGTTCTTCCTCAATACAATCAACAGGAGATAATAATACAAACTTTCCTTGTTTCCATTCGCACCAAAGGGGGGTAGAAGGTACAATATTTAAAGTTCTAAATCTAAACATGGTTGGATTGATTTCTGTCAAAACTTTAGCGGTTTCTTTAGCATGTAAATCTGAAAATTCTTTTCCACCTAATCCTAATAGTATATAAAGACTTAACTTTATGCCAGCGGCTAATATTCGTTTACCTGCCTTAATCATCGATTCAGCATTAGTCCCTTTTTTCATTAATCGTAAGATTTTACTACTTCCACTTTCTAATCCCATATATACTATATCTAATCCTGCCTCAGCTAATTGTGTAAGTTCTTCATCAGATTTTCTTAATATGTCGAGAGATTTTGCATAACAGCTGATTCTTTGCACATTTTTCATTCTTAACCTCACATATTTTATAATTTTTACAAGATAATCTGTTGGAGCTGATGTCGGATTACCACCAGCCAAAAAAACGGGAAATCCGTGATAATTCTTTTCAGCATAAAAATCAATTTCTCTTAATACATCTTCTAAGGGAAGAATAGCATAATCTTGAATAGTTTGATACATCCCCTTATATGTTCCACAAAATCGACAGCGATTCCAACTACAACCAGCTGTTACAGCAATGAGCACGCTATATGCTTCTACAGGAGGTCTTATTACGATCTGGTTAGGTGGGATTTTAGTTGTCATCAGGATATAATTTTCATTTTAATTATCTTTAAGGATAAACTGCTTGGAGAAAAGTAAGAATTGATTAAATTTAGATTTAAGGCTTATATTAATTAATCTTTTTTTCAAAGATTAATTTCTTCTCTTAATTAATACTAATAATTTATTTTCATTTTTTAGAAGGGATTTTAATTGAAAAAGATCGCAATTCAAGAAAGATTAATAATGTATACTTTTAAAATAGTTATAGTAGGTGGTCCAGCAGTAGGGAAAACTTGTCTTTTTAATCGTTTTTGCTTTAATTCATTCAATTTTGATACATCAATGACAATTGGTATAAATTTCCATTCGATTAATTTACCTATTTATAATACCGAAAATTCTGATGATCAAGGAGAGAAACTTGTTTCAAATTCCATATTTGATTTTGGTGGTCAAGAACGTTTTAGACCACTTATTCCTAAATTTCTCAAGGGAGCTGATGGGGCTTTAATGGTTTTTGATCTAACAAGTCCAGAATCTTTTAAATATTTAGATTTTTGGTATGATCAATTAATCCAGAATACAAAGGGTTCAAGTATACCTAAAATTCTTGTAGGAAGTAAAAAAGATTTAATTGAAACAACTCAAAAAGAAAATTTAGTCGATGAAACTCTTATTCAAACCTTCTTAAAAGTAAAGAGATTAACAGGTTATTATAGAACCTCAGCATTGGAAAATTATAATGTAATCCATGTATTTAAAGAATTAAATGACCTAATGTTAAAAAATAATCAGTTAAAGTATTTAGTGACGTAAATTCTTTATTAGAATTCTCTCATATAAATATAATCAGTAAATTCATTAAAGAAGACCTTCTGATTTTTATTTAAATCAGGGTAAATGTCTTTAAGATAGCTTTTTGCTTGTACAATTAAATTTTTAGCAAAATGATCAGCAACAATTATGGCGTTTGTTTCAGCAAAGATCTTCTCAACATCTTGAACATCACTTGATGATAATTCATCTTGATGATAAATTTCATTTAATATTCTTGATTGCTCTTCATCTGTATTCTGAACTGCAAGAATATAGAGACTTTTTTTCTTTTTACTTTTGATGTCTTCCCTCGTGTCTAAAATATCATCTCTGATTGCGTATGCTTGACCAATAAGTAGTAAAGCTTCACCTAGAGGTTTGATTTGATAATGTAAGTTCCCTTTTGCTAATATTGCTCCTATTTTGGTGGATTTTTCTAATAATCGTGCTTTTTGCATTTCAGCGATATTTAGATACTGTTCTAATGTCATGGTTATGTTATGGTAATGCATGTACATTTCCAGGATTTGCCCTTTCACCATATAATCCATAGCAGAGGTATATTCATTTATAGCCATTAATTTCAGGTTATCTGGGAATTTTGAATCTTTTATTAAATTAAGTCCTAATATATATCCTTGTGTGCCTCCTAGAATACTTAAATCCCTTCCATACATATTATAAGCGTCACTTTTTAAGATATCTGAGTCTTTGTATATCCTATTCATTTCATTTTTTAATTGAATATGAAATGTAGGCTCATTCCTCCGAATTTCATCGCTATCTATTAAATCATCATGGATAAGGTAAGCACTATGTAATAATTCAATAGCTAATGAGACTTTTCTAATATGTTCAATTTGATCTTCCAAATAAATTGGATTAACAATTCCTATAAATGCTGCGATTAATAATATAGGATGTAATCGTTTAGCTTTTTTATTTAAGACAAATTCTTTTAATTGAGAAGTGTAATCTTTTAGCAGAATTTCCTTTTCTTCATTATGCAAATTTGAAAAATATTCTTCTAAATGAAGGTCTATAGCCGATTTTTCATCCCTCAAAAATTCTTCAATCATTTTAAGTCACAATTATACGATTCTATTCATATAATATAATTTTGGTTTAATTTATTTTTTTACGTTGCCAATATTTTTATTTGTTTTTTGACAATGTTACTATAAAAGTTCAATAAAAAACGATAATAATGTTAATAGCAATAATATCTGATACACATGATAATAAGACTAATATTTTAAAAGCAGTATCGATGATGAATGATCGAAATGTCGAAGCATTGATTCATTGTGGCGATTTCTGCTCACCATTTGTAAAAAACTGGTTTGATAAATTAGACGAATTGATCAAACAGAATTTTTATGGCGTTTTCGGAAATAATGATGGTGATCATATTTTTTTAAAACAAAACCTTGGTAAAATTTGTAACCTTGTAGAGAATGGAAATGAATGGTTATTAGAGTTTGAAGGAAAAAAAGTATTTGCTTCACACATGCCAAAGCAAGGTGTAATTCAAGCTTTAGCACACTCAGGCAAATTTGATTATGTATTTTCTGGGCATACTCATGCTATCGTAAATGAAAAGTATGAAAATGGAGTTATTGTCTTGAATCCGGGGGAAGCATGTGGTTATCTTACAGGAAATGGATCATTTGCTATAGTAGATACAAATACAGATAAAGCTGAGATTATCTACTTATAATATAATACTTATATCATGATTTATTTAATCGATATAACCTACATCAAAATAAATCATTTGAATACTAAATATGTCATTACCTTTAAAAAATATTAAAGTCTTAGATTTATCGAGGATGTTACCTGGGCCGTATTGCTCCATGATATTAGCTGATTTAGGAGCAGAAATAATTCACATTAATGATCCCAATTTTGCTTATGCAAATCCACCCCCGTTTTTTCAGAAAGGGAGATATAGAGAGAGTGCTTTCAATTCCATATTAATGCGTAATAAGAAATCTATTTCACTAAATTTGAAAAAAGAGAAAGCCAGAGATATTTTTTACAAGTTAGTTAAACAATCAGATATCGTATTAGAAACGTTTAGACCAAAAGTTACTAATAAATTAAAAATAGATTATAACACGCTTTCTGGTATTAATAACTCAATAATTTATTGTTCTCTGACGGGATATGGTCAAAACGGCCCCTACGAACAAATTGCAGGTCATGATATGAATTATGCTGGAATTTGTGGTATCGTTGATCTAAATCGACCAAGGAAGATTTTTGGAATGAAAGATAAACCTCAAGATCCTATTGTACCATGTGTTCAATCAGCGGACATTGGAGGGGGTTTAGTGGCAGCTATTGGAATTCTGGGTGCGATTATTGAAAGATCTACTAATACTGGAAATGAAGGTCAATACATTGATGTTTCGATGCTAGATTCCGTCTTTTCTTTTATGCCAATGACAGCAGCACTTCATTTTTCTAAATATTTAAATGATGGGATGATAAAGAATGAAAATATTTTACATGGAAATTGTCCCTATTATAATATTTACAAAACCAAAGACAATAAATATTTAACTGTAGGAGCTATTGAAGTAAAGTTTTGGCGTGATTTATGTACTGGTCTTGGTCGTGCAGATTTAAAACTAAAACAAATGTCTCAAGATGAAGAACGTGAGGAAGTATTTCATGATGTTCAAAAAGAATTCAATACAAAAACTCAAAAAGAATGGTTAGAAATCTTTAAAGATTTAGATGCATGTGTAATGCCCGTAAAAACTTTTGCTGAAGCATGTGATGATCCTCAAATAAAAGCGCGGAAGATGGTTGTAGAATTAGATCATCCCAAATTTGGGAAAATCCCTAATATTGTTTCTCCAATCAAATATTCCAGAACTCCATTACCTATTCGAACTCTTGCTCCTAAAGTAGGACATCACACTAAAGAAATTCTTAAATCACTAGGTTATTCAATTGAAGATATCAAAGAATTTACGCAACAAGGTATAATATAAATTAACTTTATATTTAGTTATTTTATTTCTATTTATATCGAAATCCTATTTAATTAAAAAGAGATGTTATTATGAGTATTCATGAAAAGAAAAAGAAAAATTATATATTAGATGATGCTCAGAGAGCTATTTTTGTCAGAAAAATATTACCAACTTTGCTAATGGGTTCTTTATTATGGCTGCTTGGTGAATTATTATCTAGTTGGTATTTTTCAGATATTGAACTAAGTCCTTTCTATCTAGTTATATATATAACATTCCTTGCTATTGAAGTTTTTTTATATTTTGGGTTTTTAATTGCTTCAAAAAGAGAAAAAACCTTACTAGTATTCCTGCTATATGGTATTTTCTCATATGGAGCAGGTTTTATCACTTTGCCCGTTGTTATATATACAGAATTTTTACCCCAAGTTCACATGTTTGTCAGCTTGTCTATAGGTGCAACGGCTATAGTTTTTTTAATGGGACTTGCATTGAGAAACAAATATTTTGCTAAAGGTTACCTTTGGGCTCATATTTTCTTATATTTGTTAGGAATATTGATAGTAGAGATAATTTTCATTTATATATTCAATATCCATAACTTCCTGTTAACCGTTCCTATAAGTATAGCATATATTTGCGTGGTCGCTCTTGTTATAATGTTTTATGGAGCAAAAGTGATGAAAAAAGATCAAAGGACATATGATCAGATATGGTTGTATAAATTTGTTAAAATTCAAGGGATATTGATAATTGCTTTGATTATCGCAGTAGTTGTTGTCATTATCGTGTTGATTATCATTGTTTTAGCTATAATATGTGGAGATAGTTCTGTTGATTTTGGTAACGTGTCATGGTCAGGAAGTGGTACCAGCAAGAAGAAGAAGGATAAGAACCTGCAAATTACCTAAGAATTAAACTTAAATATTTCTTTTATCTCTTTAGTTTTTTTTATTTATTAACACATCAAAAGTTTCATCATAATCGTCTAAAGGAAAAACTTAAGTAATATAACTTGAGTTTTTATAGTCAAAAACAAGTGCTTTCATTGGAGTCAATGGTGATTATTATTAAGATATTATTGCACTAAATTTAATAGGTTTTGGTATATTAATGAAAATAAGTAATTTAACTGGGTGTTAAAATAAATATTTTTAATTTCTCATGAATATTGACCTCAAAATTTACAAACTCATCAAAGATTCAGGAATTGACTTTATAACCTCAGTGCCATGTTTACTCCTAAAAGATATTCTAAAGATTATTGATGATAAGGAAGAAATTCTTTATTTACCTGTAACTCGAGAGGAAGAAGGGGTTGGGATTGCAGCAGGTGCGTATTTAGGGGGTAAAAAACCAGCAGTTCTAATGCAAAATTCTGGATTAGGTAATTCTATAAATGCTATAATATCATTACTTCAATATTATGAGATTCCTGTTATTTTTTTCATTTCTCATCGCGGAGAAGAGGAAGATCCAATCAGTGCGCATGTTCCAATGGGGAAAATAACTGAAACATTATTGGATGACATTTCTATGAGATTTTGGAATATATATAGTAATAAAGATATTAGCAATATTAAAGCTGCCATCAATTATAGTAATGAAAGTAATACATCAGTAGCCATTTTATTAAAGCAGAGTTTATGGAGTGAATAAGATGAAACGATTTGATGCTTTGAAAAAAATTATTGATGTTATTGATGATCAATTTGTTGTGTGTAATTTAGGTCAAACATCTAATGAATTATATTTCCTTAAGGATAAACCACAGAATTTCTACATGATGGGATCGAACGGACTTTCATCTTCAATTGCTCTTGGAATTGCATTAACTAACCCAAAACTCAAGGTTTGGTGTATAGATGGTGGTGCATCACTCCTCATGAATTTAGGAAGCTTAAGTACGATTTCATTTGCAAATCCATTAAATTTAACATTGATAGTTATTGATAATGGGGTGTATGAATCGACCGAGGACCAAAAAACGCATACTAATCGTAAAACAAAATTAGATGCAATAGCTCGAGCAACAGGATTTGAATCAATATTCGTGATTAATAATAGAGAAGACATAGTCCCAACGTTTATGGAATTAGGAACGGGATGCCACTTTATTCTCATTAAAACTGAACCAGAAAATGTAGATGTACCTAATATCTCATTATCTCCAAAAAACATAAAAACAAGATTTATGGATTCTATTTCAAAATGTGATAACTGAAGCGATATGAATATTAAAAATAATTCCGATATGGTTAAAAAAAGATTAGAAAAAGATCATAAAGACTCAGAATTATGTTTCAAGTTAGCCTTTCAATATTTCCAAGAAGAACAACACCAGTTGGCGATTGATGCTTATAAAAAAGGTTTAAGATTAAAATCAGATGATCCAATTCAATGGCATAATCTGGGATTCTTATATATTGAAATAGAGGATTATGATAATGCAATAATTTCTTTACACAACGCATTGAAAATAAATCCAAGTCTCTCAATCGCTTGGACTGAACTCAGTTCAGCTCTACTTGAAAAAGGAGATTTCCAAGAAACTATCAAAGCTTGTAAGAAGGCAATTGAATTAAATTCCAAAGATGAAGTTGCGTGGACTAATCTCGGATCCTCTTATTTTAACATAGGAGAATATGATAATGCAATTAAAGCACTGAATAACGCATTGGATATTATACCAAGCTTAGAATTTGCTAAAACAATATTGAAACTAACTTTAAAAGCTAAAGATCAAAAGAAGTAATAAATCTGTTATCTTATTATCGAAAATGTAGGAAATAATACAAAAAAAATGGAATAATTAACGCAAAATTTTATTTAATGGTATTTGTATATGATTTTAAAGCAACAAAAAATGGTCAAATTCTCTTTAATTATAGTAAAATGTCTAATGAAAATCAAAAACCGGAAAAAAATGGTCATACCAATAGTGAGAATAATGGATACCCCAAACTAGATGAATCATTAAATCTTGGTAAACCTGCCATAATTAGTGCTGAAGCATATAAAACAATTATTTTATACGCAAGTCGATTTGCTAATCAAGCGATACCTCCTGCTGAATGGAAGGAAATTTATGGCATTCTAACGGGTTATGTTGATGATGATTTCGTCCGCGTAGAAAATGCCTATGCATTAACTTTTGGTCATGACACGGATGTACAATTGGATCATAGGCACTATATCTTTATAGATGAGATTGAACAGCAATTATATGAAGAGAATAATGGACATTTTGTTGTCGGTTGGTTCCACTCACATCCAGGACTAACGCTATTCTTTTCTTACGTTGATCTTATAAATCAGCTAGGCTTTCAAAATAAATTTGACGATTCAATTGGTTTAGTTTTTGATCATAGTTTATTGGGAAAAAAGAGAGAAGAAAAAATCGGAGAGAATGTATTAACGAAATACAGTACGGGATTTGAGATATATAGGCTAACAGATGTTAACATGGATCCGAATTCTGCTGAATATGAGACAAATTACCATAAAGTGGATTATATTGTGGAGGGCTTGAATAAGTATTTCTTTGCCAATGTTTTATCTGAATTGTCAGCTTTAGTATCAGTAGGAAAACCGTTACAGTCAGCATATGGTGAGAAACATCAAAATAACTTTGTAAAAGATGAGATGAATACTGAAATTGATACAAGACCGGATAAGGAAGTCCTAGTAGATATTCCAATGAAAAAAGAAGTCTCTTTTGATATCGATAACTTTTTTTGGGATGAATCAAGTCATACCAAAACTAAAATCGAAGGAGATATAGAAAGAGCAGAAAAATTAATATATGAAGGTAATTCAGCATTTCAACAACGAGATCCTTTTACAGGAGTAGAAAAATATCGTCAAGGAATAAAGATTTATAAGAGAGAAGGAGATCTTGACCGAATTCAAGATTTATTGCAAAATCTGATTAAATTATGCATCTCAAACAATCATCTAGTCTTAGCAGAAGAATTTGCAACTGATCTAATAAAATTAGCAGAGGAACAAGATAATACGTTTTATAAAGCTGTAGCTAGCTACATTCTTGGATATATCTTGTTAAAACAGGGAAATAATGATGTTTTGAAGTCAGCATTAAGTAAAATTAGAGATGCAGCAATTCTATTTGAAAATGTTGGTGATTATGCTGGAGCAGGCATGTGTTTTAACAAGATTGGAACTATTTATCAAACTAGATTGGAGAATTATGATAGTGCTTGCCTCTTTTATAGAGAATCAATAGAAAATTATAATAAAGCAATACTTCATAGCCATCCCCTTCGAAAGTCATTATGGAGCAAACCAGAATTATTAAAAGAAAAGATTATTGAATTAAGAGATATATTAGAAGAGTTGTTACCAAGCGTTTCACATAGTTCTCTCAGACAAAAAATAGTTGAGGATCTTAAGTCAATCATTTATAATTTTTAAGAAATAATATTATTTCTCTCTTGGTAACAATCAAAAAAAATATATTTTAAGTATCATTATTTTAATTACTTTTTTTGGTGATCATTATACCACGTCGAAAACAAAAAATAAAATATTCAAGAAAATTTGCGTGCAAGTTCTTGGAACCAGCTGGTGATATTTCTAATAGCCTACAAGCACTCTGTGTTTGTAAAGAAAGAGATCTTGTATTAGGTCGTAAAGCATATGTTTGTCAAGTATGTACTTTATATTCACAGGTAAGTAAAAAATTTTCAGATGTATATGAAGAAAGCAAAAAAACAGCGGAGCAGAAAGTCAAAGCAAAACAAATTGAATTAGATGAATTTGAATTAGATGAGATGTCAAGCGAAAGTGAACTTGATTTAACCATTGATGAGTTCGAGGAAGAGGAAGAAGAGATACCACTTAGATTTGAAAAACGAAAAGCTAGCAAGGATGATCTAGATACAGAAGATTTTGGTGAAATGGAGTGTCCTTTTTGTGCTGAAATTTTTGAAGACGTAGAATCACACATGGCATCTTGTGAATTTGCTCCTGATGATGCCCGTATCGATGACTTTCTACCAAGTAGGAAGAAAAAGAAAAAACTTCGAGTACCGAGCTCTTCTGATACCAAATCAGATTCTCCTAAAGATAAACAGAAATGTCCTTATTGTGGAAAACAGTTTCAAAGATTAGGTCGCCATTTAACTTCGTGCCCTAAACGTCCGAAAACTGATGAAGATGATGATGATGACGAAGATGATGAAAATGGCTTTGACGAGTAATCAATCGCAAAAAAATTATTTTAACTTTAATTTATAACTCATTATGGTAAGTAATCAATCTATATATTATTGTTATCCTGTATTTAGACCTCCTTCTGAGGGGAATTCTTTATTAATCCAATTAACAGAAGGTTGTACTTATCGTTGTGATTTTTGCGTCTCAAATCTAAGAAAAAATTTTAAAGTTAGAAATTTAGATGATGTTAAAAAAGATCTTGATGTCGCTTATAGAAATTATAGTACTCATGTGAGAAAAATCTTTTTTCTGGATGGAAACGCAATGGTTACTCCTACTGAAAAACTATTAGAAATTACAAATTATGCCATGAGTAAATTTCCAAATGCTAAAAGAGTCGGAGTCTATGCTCATGCTAAGGACATTCTGAAAAAATCTGATGATCAATTAAGAGATCTTTCAGATGCAGGATTAAAAATAACTTATGTTGGATTTGAATCAGGTAATGATTATTTGTTAAAACAAATTCATAAAAATGCCACAAAAGAGGATTATATCAATGCTGCGAGGAAGTTAATGAAAGCAAACATTACTTTATCTGCAACATTTATTAATGGCCTGGGAGGATCTAATAACCATGATCTCTCCAAGGAACATGCGATAGAATCTGCAGATTTAGTTAACAAGATATGCCCTAGCGATGATAGATTGTGGTATATTTCTTTTTTATCATTGATGATCCCTCAAGGAACCGTACTTTATGAAAAAAAGCAAAATAATGAATTCAATGAAATGAACGCTACTGATATTCTGAAAGAGTTAAAAATGTTTATTGAAAAAATAGAATTCTCCAATAAAGAAGCGAATTGTATATTCAGAAGTAATCATGCTAGTAATTACCTTCCAATTAAAGGAACTCTTGAAAAAGATAAGGAAGAAATTTTAGAACTCCTTAATTATGGAATATCTCATAAAGATATACTCCGATCAGAATCCTATCGAGGCTTATAATTCATTTGAAAATTATTTCTTGGGTCCGTTGATTGTAATTTTTAATTGGATTTTGAGGGATATCTTCTATTAATTCAAGTATTTTGATTAAATCATCATTACAAATAGCCAATTTCTCACATAGTTCATCCGTTTGACATCTATTTTGCATTTTCGAAATTTGATGTAATTTATTTGTTACCAAATCACGATAAAGGGAAAGTGTTAGAGCTTTAAGATTAGTAAATTTCTCAGGACGAACTTCTTTAGCAAATTGTAGTATTTGACTAGATGCTTTGCTGAACTCTAGGATTTTATAGGAACTAATGATCCCATACATTTTTTTTAGATAGGTAAAATATGAGTTAATATGATATTGAACATCTTCTAAATTGAATTTATTCACAACTCCATCCACTTCATCTTTTAACATCACTAGAAGTTTTAAAAATGATTCGAGATTTTCTTCAGTCAGGTTTTCTTTTATTAGATTATTATATTTTCTTAAATACCATTCCCGATGATAAAATCTCTCATCCATAATTTTTTGGTTTAATTGAAGAAATGCATCCAATTCATCATCCAGATTAAAAAATTCTTGAGCTTCTTCAATTAGAACAATGGCAGACTTGACTTTTTTTAAAGCAGAACCAAATTCTAATTGATTTATCTTCTTTATTATTAATTCCCTATGTATTTTTAATTCATTTAATAAATCTTTCTTATTTTTATATCTAATTTCCATTGAGCTTATTATCCAAGTATTATTGCTCAAAAATATTCTTATTAATATTAGTAGACTATTCGCAAATTTAAATTTGTTATCGAGTATTTAATAATTTAATAAAATCATAATATGAGAGATAATTGATTTGAAGACAATTTGTCTTATTGTAGGTTCCCCAAGAAAGAATAAAGGTTCAAACTTTTTAATAGATAAAGCTATTGAAGGAATAAGGGAGGTTTCAACGGATTTTAGAATAAATAAAATTCATATATCAGATTATATGATAACACCTTGTAATGGTTGTGATGCTTGCCTTAGACCTCCTAATGATTGCCCTCTTGCAGAGAATGACGATACAAAAAAAATTGAAGAATTAATACTTAATACTGATGCGCTATTAATCGCGGCTCCAAATTATTTTGGTTCAGTGAGTTCACAGATTAAAACGTTGATAGATAGATCACGCCCTTGGAAAATGAAAAATTATTTATTAAAAGATGTGATTTTTGCGCCCCTAGCAGCAACAGGATTAAGGAATGGGGGTGAAGGTGTTATTGCTGATCTCATAAACTTTGCATTGATACATGGAATGATAGTTGTAGGAAACGCTTTAGGAAGTCCAGTATTAGAGGGAAACATCCCAATTACTAGTTTACAAAAACATAAATTAAAGGAATTCATTGGAAAGGACGAAGAAGACGAATTAGGTGGAAAAATCGCAAAAGATTTAGGTAAAAGGGTAGCGGAATTACTGAGAAAATTTGAAAAATAAAAATAACCAAAATTTTTCTTTATTTAATTGTCATCAAATTATCAATTAGCTCTTTAAAAATTTACTAATGCAAATTTTTAAATTTTACATGATACGGAAGCCACCGTAAATCACCTATCCTCTCATTTTTATTAGAATAAGTTCATTTTTTCTCATGTTATATCTCACATCTTCATGAACAAGAATCCAATTTTTTCTCCTTTAAGTTCGCCTATAGCCACGTTGATTTGGATTACTGAATTTTGTTTTAGTTCATCTATTATTTTTTGTTCAATGTAAACCTGAATCCCAAGTTTATTGGTCTCCTCATCAATCCAAACTATGAAATCCAAGTCATTTTTTACTTTTTTGGATTCTACTAATTCTACAACGTTTCCACAGAATGAAAGAAGTCATGATTCGGAAGAGTGGTAAAAGAGGACGACGACTTTTTTTTCCAAATCGTTTTCTTCAAAGTTTTTATTTTGTTCACGAATATAATCTAATGCAGTTTCTGAAAACTTTATTTTAAAACATAATCACCAGAATTATTTTTTTATGATACTCTCTTTTATAAGTTATAAAAAAAAGAAAACCTAAAAAATTTAGGTTATATCTTATGTTATTTAATATAAAATTTATAATAAAAACGAAAAAAATTGAATAAACGATGGCAGAAATAAAGAAATTTAGCGCACACTCTATGAAATCTGAAGACGTTATAAAAGCATTGGATAGTTCACGTGAAAATGGGTTAACCGAAGAGGAAGTAGTAGTAAGAATTGAAAAATATGGGAAAAATGAATTAATAAAGCAGAAGGGAAAAACAGCATTTCAGATTTTTATTGGTCAATTTAAAGATTTTCTCATTTATTTATTATATTTTGCTATTGCAGTGTCTATCATCATTGGTATATATGAGAGTAACAGACCAGGAGCTGAATTTTGGTCCTCTGAGTACACTGATGCTATTGTTATTGCTATTATTATAATTGTTAATGGAGTATTAGGATTTTATCAAGAATATCAAGCTGAAAAATCGATGGAAAGCTTAAAGAAATTAGCTCCTCATTTTGCTAGAGTCCGTAGGGATGGTCAAGTCAAACAAGTTCCCGCTGAGGAACTAGTACCAGGAGATATAATTTTAGTAGAAGATGGGGATAAGTTTCCTGCGGATATTAGATTATTCAAGGAATTTTCTCTTTATGCTGATGAAGCCATTTTAACAGGGGAATCTAAACCTGTAAAAAAACACACATATGCAGTAGATGAAAAATTGATTTTAGCCGATAGAACAAACCTCGGATATATGAATACGATTATTACCCGAGGAAATGGAGAAGGAATTGTAATAGGGACAGGAATGAACACTGAAATAGGAAAAATCGCTACAAGCTTGCAAGAAGAGGTTCTTGAGCAAACTCCTTTTCAAAAAGAGGTAGATAAATTTGGTAAATTATTAGGGATAATAATAATAGTAATTTGTGCAGGGGTTTTTATTACTGAACTTAGTATTATTTTAATTACGGAAGGGATTTCCTTTACTCCTGAAAGTATTGATGAAATCGTGCAAGCATTTGAAATAGCAATCAGTTTAGCAGTATCTGCAGTTCCAGAAGGTCTAATTGTCGTTATTACAGTTGTAATGAGTATTGGTATGAAGAAAATGGCCAATAAGAATGCATTAGTACGAAAATTAACTGCTGTTGAAACTTTAGGCCGTGTAAGCGTTATCTGTAGCGATAAGACTGGTACTTTGACAAAAAATGAGATGACCGTAGTAAAGGTATTTCTAGATGGAAATGTACTTGATGTGGAAGGTGTTGGATATAACATTTTGGGAGAGATTCAAAAAAATGGAACCTCAGTTGAAATCAACCCAGATCTTCAAAAATTTATGGATGTTTGCCTCTATTGTAATAACTCTAATGTAAACATTTTAAACCAAAAAATTGGTGAAGTTAGTGTTGTTGGAGATCCAACTGAAATATCAATGAAAGTGCTTGGGATTAAATCCAAAGTTAATGATTCTTTTGAAAAGCAGGAAGAAATTCCTTTCGATTCTGATAGAAAGATGATGAGTGTAATTGGAAATTTGAATGGTAAAACTGTTGCATTAATTAAAGGAGCTCCTGATATTTTAATGAGGAATGCGTCTCAAGTATTATCTAATGGTGAAAAAAAATCAGACCAAACACTGAAAGATGAAATTTTACATCAAAATGATGAATTTGCGAAAAATGCTCTAAGAGTACTTGGTGTGGCATATAAGGAGTTAGAACCAGGATATGATATCAATGAGGTTGAGAAAAATTTTACCTATATTGGATTAGTGGGAATTATAGATCCTGCGAGAGATGAAGTGAAAGATGCAATTAAAGAAGCTAGAATGGCAGGAATAAGAACCATTATGATAACGGGAGACCATGCGGTAACAGCTCTAGCGATTGCACAGCAAATTGGCTTAACAGAATCAAATGAAGCTCTTACGGGTGTTGATCTTGAAGAAATGGATGATGATGAACTAAGAGAGAAGGTAAAAACTGTAGACGTGTTTGCCAGAGTAACTTCTGAACACAAGTTAAGAATTCTAAGACGCCTTAAAGAATTAGATTTAATCGTCGCCATGACAGGGGATGGAGTAAATGATGCACCTGCAGTGAAAGGAGCTCACGTTGGAGTAGCTATGGGATTAAAAGGAACAGAAGTCACTCAAGAAGCATCAGATATGATATTAATTGATGATAATTATGCAACGATAGTAAATGCGATAGAAGAAGGAAGGGGAATTTTTGAGACTACCAAAGGATTCTTCCGATACATGCTAAGTACGAATTTCGATGAGATATTTCTAATTCTAGTTGCTTATATTGTAATGAAAATATGGGGAAATATTTTTCTTGGAATTCCTGTCCAGCCAATTCAAATACTTTGGTTAAACATCGCTACGGATGGCATACCAGCAATGGTTCTTGGATTCACCCCGACAGATCCCGACGTCATGAAGTCCCCTCCAAGAAAAGGATTTACTTTAATTAAAGAAATCAAAGGACCTGCTTTACTTCTTGGAATTTATACTTCAATCACCGACATTTCTCTTTATGTTCTTCTTTGGACTGTTCTTATTCCAGCTTGGAGTGCTATGGGAGCGCCAAATTTGGCAAATTATGCAATTACGGGTCATCCAGATAATTTATACGCTTTAAGTTTAACACAGACGATTATATTTTCAAATTTAATTATTTGTGAATTGTTATTTGTCTTCACGTGTACTTCTAATACCAAAGCTTTTTATCACTTCCCAAATAAACATTTATTCTGGGCAACAGGTCTATCTCTTGCATTGCAATTTTTGATCCTGTACACGCCAATCTCCGTTGCATTTCATGTCGTTCCTTTAACAGAATGGTACCATTGGGTAGTGGTTTTACTAGGAGCTTTTTCAGTTTCAATTGTTGATGAATTGAGAAAGTACAACATAAGACTAAAAATGAGAGGCAAATCATTTACCATATATATAAAGGAATTCTTCCGATTTCTCAGCCCCAACCAAAAATCTTAAAATAATTTTATTTACTTTTTTATTTACTTTTTTATTTTAAAAGTTGTAATTAACAGAGTATTAATTATTTTAAAATAAGTAGTGTTATATTTTGTCTGATTCCTCAATCTCGTCTATACTTTGGAAAAAAAGACCTATACCAACGATCTTAAATGTATCTTGAACATTAATATTTTCTGCTGCTGATGTTTCAATAAAAGAGCTATGCAATTTACTTGCTGCTGTAACTCCTTCTTCTGTAGAAACCTCACATTGTTCAACTAAATCAATTTTATTACCCACAAGTACGATTGGTATGTTTCCCATTTCTTTTCGAGCATCATCAAACCAAAAATTAATTGCTTCATCGAAGGTCTCTTTTCTCGTTACGTCATATACAATAAACGCGCAATTTGCACCTTTATAATATTCATGACGTACTCGTTTAAAAAATTCTTGCCCTGCTAGATCAAATATAAGAAATTGAATGATATCATCATTAAAACCTTGAACACGATAGTTCTGTGTAGAGATATTTATTCCAAGCGTAGGGCGGTAATCAGAAATTTGATCTTTTTTTAAAAATCTATTGATTAGTGTAGTCTTGCCTACCCCCGGATCTCCTAGAACTATCAATTTAAACATTTTGTTTACATTTTCATTTCTTTTTATTTGGTGATCAGCATATACACCGTCTATTACTGTTTTTATTGGTTTTATTTCAAAATTATTTAATCCTATATTAAAGCTAAAATCAATATTCAAATCAGGAACATCTAATGTGTTATATCTGAAATCAAAACTATCTTCAAGTAACTGAGTGATTTTTTCCGCAACTAAATAAGCGATGGGGAATAACTTATTTAAGTTTATATCATAATTACAAACGAGCAATAAAATTGCTTCAGAACCGGTTTCTACATAAATTATTCGATGTTCAGCGGTTTCAAATGAACCTGTCCCATAATGACCGATTTTGTATTCTACTGAGATCTTATGCAATAAACTATCCACTAAAGAGGTTATTGCTCCATAAACATTATCTGAATCTTCTGTATTAGAAGAAGGTCCTTCTTCCTTTATGTATTTCGAGATAAGTAATCCATCGTTGGAATAGAGAAACGCAATTTCTATTTCTTGTTGAGAATCTGCAAAATTTTTTAGTAAAGTTTGAAGATATTCTCCTCTTGACATAATTCTTTATTTTCTAATATTTTTAATTTCTAAACATTTATTATTTTCAATAATTTTAAATTTTTATCAAAATTTACTAAACCATTATAATTCTGTATTAATGTGATAATTTTAATGAATGTGCAAGAATTTCTAAAGAATAAACTCGAATCCAATCAAACGGTTCTCACGGAATTTGAATCAAAAAAGTTGCTAGAAGAAATAGGTATTGCTATTCCCCTTCAAGAATTAACTTCTACTAAAGAAGAAACTGTATCTGCTTCTGAAAAAATCGGCTTTCCGGTCGTTTTAAAACTCATTGCAGAAGATATCATACACAAATCAGATACGGGAGCTGTAAAATTAAATTTGAAGAATAGTGAGGAGGTAAAAGGTGGCTATGATGAATTAATGAAGATTCATTCCGATAAAAAGAAATTGATTAGTGTACAAAAAATGGCAAAGGAACCAATCACGGAATTAATTATTGGAATGACTACAGATGCTCAATTTGGTCCTGCTCTGATGTTCGGGATCGGAGGCATATTAGTAGAAATTTTAGAAGATGTTAGTTTTCGTATCGCCCCAATTGAAGAGTATGATGCAAAAGAAATGATAAAGGAAATCAAAGGATTTCCTATCCTTGATGGATATCGAGGAAAACCTAAAGCGGATATTAATGCAATTATTGATGTACTCATGAAAATTTCAGATTTAGTCACAAAACACGAAGAAATCTACGAGATGGATTTAAATCCCGTGTTTATTTATGATAAAGGACTCGTATGTGTTGATGCGAGAATAATACTAAAATCACCAGATAAAAAATCATAATAATTGAGACTTTTTCTCCCACTTTTCATTTATAGAAAAATTTAGTTGTTATATTAATTTGAAATTTCATATTATCGTGTATTATTTCGATAAGAGCTAATTAAAAAAAGTAATTTTAAATTCATATTGCACAATTATATATGTAATATTTATATTAGACAACGAAGAAAATATATAAATTCTGATAATCATGTATAAAAAAAACAAAGAGAAAACTAAAAGACTAATTATTTTATTTTCTTTATTATTTTCATTGATCTTTGTTAACTTTGGAACGATTTTAACAATATATTGGAATAATAGTGATACTCTTAACAACGTAAACCCTATAAATAAAGATACTCTAAATCAATTCGAAGAAAATAATCCAATTTCTTCGAAAGCACTGAATTATTCAGGATCTGGAGAATTGATAAATGTTTCTTTACATCAATCGTATTTAAATAACTCCTTTAATACCGTATTGAATACTTCTGATTCAAGCAATAATAAGTTCAACTTACCATGCCCTACTGATATTAATTTTAATACCTCTCTAATTGATATTGGAGTAAAAAATATTAACGCTCCTAATAAGAGTTTTATCATTGAAGATGTCTTAACATTTAAGGTACTAAATTCTGTTAGCTATCAATATGTATCTCTCAATCTAAGGGGCAATGGTTATATTGAAAATATGTCCGTATATGTGAACAGGACTTCCACATTCCCAACAACCTTAAATGTTTATCTATATAATGCCAAAGATGTATCAGGTCAACCTAGACCGAATAGTTTAGTGTATTTGAGCCCTATTGCCACCTCATTGATATTAGGAAATAATCCTTATTGGTTAAATTTTACAAATCTTC
>Ga0307442_1000004_pt1 | contig 75336 bp, 58 predicted proteins | sample SalMarWE160430MG_FD_202143 | JGI IMG/M metagenome (GOLD analysis project Ga0307442, IMG submission 202143) | Salt marsh sediment microbial communities from the Plum Island Ecosystem LTER, Massachusetts, United States - WE1604-30 | ecosystem: Environmental > Aquatic > Marine > Intertidal zone >...
TTGCTTAAAACCTTCTTATTTTGCCTAATTACTTTAATTTTTTTAAAAAGAATTCAAAGATTAGTGAGCACAATTTAATATTCTGGAAAAATTTTTCAAGATCTTCAATCAATTCTTTCTCTTATTTAAAGTATTCAATCTGGATTTAATGAGATTTATTATTTTAGGATAAAAATATAAAAAAATTACAATTCCTATTAAAATGATAATTCCTATTAGGAAAAATTGAACAAGCACTTTCATAACTAAATAAACACTAGAAGAGATCAAGTCGATCAATGTAATTGTGATTCCTAATTTCATAAAAGTAGAAAAGTTCAACTCGTATCCATGCGATCTGACCATTAAAATTAAAACTAAATTATCTCCCATAGTTGACAAATTTTCTCCCAAGGTTGCTCCAATTGACACCGCTGAAAATAAAGATCGTTGATTTGCTGATGTGGAAATGTCATTAACAATCGGAATGAAAATTTTCGTAATCGGAGCATTATGAATGACAGAACTAAGTAATCCTGACATCCACAAGAGCACTAATGTAGTGCTAACAGTATTACCAGCTGTTATATAATTTATCCCATATGCAACAAAATTTAAAATTCCCGTAAATTGTATGGCTTCAGATACATATAAAATACAGAAAAGATAGAAGATTAATTCAAGATCTAAGTCTTTCCATACTGATTCAAATTCCTTATTTAAAACGAGTAAGATTGTGATTATCCCACCTGTCAAAGAAAGAATATCAATGGAAATTTGACTAAATGTGGGTATGATTATTACAGAAATAATGGTTATAATTAACAATACAGAAGATTTATAAAATTTACTTTTAGATTCCACAAACATCCAAGGATCATACTCTAATAAACGTTCTATATAACTTATTTCAGGTGTTTCTAGTTTATCTTCATTATGCCTAAGTAAAAAAATAATACCAATGAAAAATAAGTATAAAGAAAAAAATCCCACATCTTGAAAATAATCTATAAATGTCCAATTGATTGAACGACTTATTAAAATATTAGGAATTGAACTAATAACCAGTAAAAGACCTCCCGTATTTACAACCATTCCCTCAGAAAGAATATATGGAAGGGGATTAATTTTTAAGATTTTACATATTGTAATAGTAAGCGGAATTATTATGAAGATACATAAAATATTCATTGATACTGAAGAAAAAACATACGTGAAACTGCATAAAAGTATAAGAATTAAGCGACTATTTCCTTTGGAAAGTTGTACTAATTTGAATGCAATTAAATTGAATACTCCAGCTTTTTTACAAACGGTAATTATCATCATCATACCAAAAATAAATAAAACAGTATGAAGATTTGAATTGCCTTCACCAAGTATAAATCCTACAACTATTGTTATATCAATATTGTCTATGTAAAGTAGAAAAAAAGACACAATTATTGCACCTATAAAAGCTGCCATTAAACGGTTAACCTTTCCAACTGTAATTAAAATAATGATTAAAACTAGCATCGTTGGAGCAATAATCGTTGATATCATGATGAAAACATTTCATAAAATGTGTGTTTCTTCTTACTCTGAAAATTAAATAATAATATCAAATAAATTATTTCTTTATTTAAAATCATTGTTTATATATGCTAATACTCTAATTCTTGATTTTTTTATAAATACATGTCATTCCACCGATTTCTATGTCAAGTTAGGTTAAATGCTTGCTTTTTTCGATCCTTCGTGATATATAGGCTTATTCAAAGAATCTCGATAGACTAGGTCTTTTTAAAACAGATTTTGAATATTTCACCTTAATTAATGGGTCTAAAACATAGGTAAGATCTTTGGTGAGCAAAAGAGAAACAATACAGAAAAAACTTCACACTATCTTTTGAATTAGGGGAATCTCAAGATATTTCATATTTTTTTTATTCTAAACTACAAACAAATTAACACATTAAACATAATCGTAATGAATAAAAATTAAAAATTCTGTTCTTTATTAGAAATAATGAATTCTAATCTCGAGAATTTTGATGTAATAATCGTTGGTGCGAGTATTGCAGGTAATTATTTAGCATTCCTTTTATCAAAGCTTCCTATTACGGTTTTAGTTATTGAAGAGCATATAGATATCGGTTTTCCCTTTCAATGTGCAGGTATAGTATCTCAAAAACTAAATTATCTTATTGATTTGCCGCCAAAGTTAATTCTTAATCGTGTGAAGGTTGCCAAAATAGTTGCTCCTTTAGGAACAACTATCAAATTATCTGGCAAAGAACAACCTTATATAATTAACAGAATTGCTCTTGATCGCTTGTTTTACGAAAAAAATAAAGATTTTTCCAATATATCTTACTCTCTTAACGAGAAGTTTAAGTCGCTTAAATACAATATAGAGAATGGACAAAAATACGTGATTATTGATACTTCGAAAAGATCGATAAGAACAAAGATGCTTATCGGGTGTGACGGACCGTTCACCTCGGTTGGAAAAGCTTTAAACGTTAAGAATGAGGTTATTTATGCCACCCAAATTAGAATAAAAGCTAATTTTGACGAAAACGAAGCAGTAATGTACTTTCACCCTTTATGGAAAGAATTATTTGGGTGGATTGTACCCGAGGGTGATAACGTTTACCGAATCGGAATAGCATCCTCTAAAAATATAAAACAATGTCTCCATATTTTTTTAAAAAAACTGGGTGTAGATATCAACAAGAAGATAGATCAGCAAGGAGGGGTTATACCATACGGATTTATGAATAAAAGCGCTTTCAATAACGTCTTATTATTGGGAGATGCAGCGGGGCAAGTTAAAGCCACAACAGGAGGAGGGATTGTCATGTTATTGACTGCTGCAAAGTACGCTTCAAATTGTGTTAAAAACAGTTTCAAACAGAATAATTTTTCAAAAAGATTCATTAAAAAGCATTATGAAAAGCCTTGTTTGAGGACAATCGGTAAAGAATTAAAGCTTCATTACGTAATAAGGCTTATTTTAGAACGATTATCAAACAAATATTTCGAATTATTCTTTAAAATAGTAAAAGAAAACAAAATTGAGCAGGTTATATCTCTCTATGGCGATATGGATTTCCCAAAAGATTTAATTTTTAAATTAATAAAAAATCCCTTAGTTTTTACTTTTATCATCAGATTTGCATTGAGAAACCCAGATATTTATAGTAAACTATTAAAGTTTTTAATTAAGTGAAGTTATGGTGTGTATTATAACCATTTTTGAATTTCTAATTAAATTTTTAAAAAACAATCTAATTATCTTATTTATTAAATTAAAATAAAATACTTTTAATGAGAAAAATGGAATGTAGAGAAAGAGTTTTAGCGGCTTTAAATTTACAAGAACCCGATAGAGTTCCTTGCCATACGATTTTAATCGATGCCAATAATGTAGATAAAATTCTAGGCAAACCTGAAATTTCAGATTTTGATACAGTAGAACAGTTAAAAAGAGAAAATCCAGATGGTTGGCGGGAGGAATTAGGCAATTTACTCGATGCAGTTGAAACTTCTGTGTTTTCTCGTTGCGTTGAAGCAGCAGCAGCTATAGGATTAGATACAATGCAAGTTGGAATAGTGCCGCTACAAATCGCAGAGCTTCCTGGAGATGATCGCCTTCTTATGAATGACATATTTGGAAGGATTTGGGAAATTCGAGATAATGAAGGTAACTTTAATCCATATTACTTGTATGGTACAATGAATAGTCCAGAAAAATGGGAGGATATAAAAGCGCATATCGAAGGTCCCGCGACAGAAAAATATACGAAAATGGTTCGAAAGTTTTATAGAAGAATAAATAAAAAGCATAAAGATAAAATTTTCGTGATTGTGACTAATGATTTAGCTGGTGTCTTTGAAAGCGCTTCCCAAGGAATGGGCATGTCATATTATGCTAAAATGCTTCATAATAATCCTAATTTTATAAAGGAAGTGCATGAAGTTATAGCTCGATTCACTGCAGAATGCTATAAAGCTTATATGGATGTTGGGGCAGAGGTTTTTGTCGAATCCGGGGATTTAGCATATCATACTGGACCCATGATGAGCCCAAAGAAATTTAGGGAATTACTTTTACCTGCTTATCAAATCATTACAGATACGGTACACGAGGGAGGCGGGAAGATAGTACTTCACACGGATGGACAAGTAACTCCACTTCTAGATTTCGTGGTTGATTGTAGATTTGATGGTCTACAAAGTCTTGAACCAACTGCAGGGGTAGATCTTGCATTCGTTAAAAAGAAGGTTGGAGACAAGCTCTGTTTGATGGGGAACATCGACGTCGCGCATGATTTAGTTTATGGGACTAAAGATGAGGTATATAATTCGGTGAAATATGCGATTAAAACGGGCGGTCCAGGAGGTGGTTTCATGGTTAGTGCTGCTAATATGCATCCTGGTGTTAAGGTAGATAATCTAAAATGGATGGTGGAGGCAACAAAGAAATTTGGAGATTATCCATTAAATCTTTAATTTTTTATTCTTATTTTAAATTAAGGTCTCATTGTGAAAAATGCTATCTCTTGGAATAGAATATACCAAACGATCATAAATGTAATAATAACAACTGTGGTAATTAAACCAAGATACTTAATTCCTTTCGGTATGCCTAAATCTTCACTTTTTCTCTGAACTACAGCTCTAATCATGGCAACTAGATAAATTAATGTAACTATTAATGAAATAATCCATAGAAAAAGCATAAACAACGTCAAAGTATAAATTGGTTCTCCAAAAATAGTAAAAGCATTTAACCATTGCCAATATACTACAATTAGGTAAGTCGGAATTGAACCATAAATTACGGCTGATAATAAGAAGACAAAACTCCACAAGTAGCCTTTTACACTCGACATAAAATATTAAATTACTTTATTCGTTTTTAATTTTTCTTTTAAAATATAAAAATAAAAAAAAAGATTTTAATTTAATGTAGGAACCGTGCTAAGAATGCTAAGCCACTTTGAGGCGGGGACATGGTCACGATAAGAAATGTCAACAAGAATGCTCCTATTATTGCTCCAGCTAAAATATTACCTGTTTTTTTATATGAAACAACGCAAACTGCAGAAGTGAGTAAGAACATAACAATTGATATAGGAATGAAGGTACCAAAATAGAAAAAACTTCTCGTAATGACTCCTAAAACTAGCAAGTAGACAAAATAGTATATGAATGGAAAGAAAAACCCAAGAAATATCACCTTAAAAACATCTTTGAGAGAATCTGTAAATTTTCGCTGGAGTATGGCTTGTACCAATAAATTTTGTATTAATATTATAAAGAATCCCATTATAAAGAAAATCGGCATTGTCCAAATCTTTTCTAATGAAGGTAGCAATCCCAGATAGTTCAAACCTATTGAGGAGTAAGATATTAAGTATAATATTATCGATAGAACTGTTCCCAGTATTAAATGTTTCCATAGCTTACTTCTATCCTTAAATATATTCTTAATCATATCGCGAAACTTATAATCCACCTTTTTACCGATACGCCATAATAATATCATTATCCCAAAAATCTGACCGAACAGCAACGTAATAACGAATGCCGCGACAGCTAATGGCAAAATAAGGAGTATAGGGAAGAATATCAATATTCCTGGAAGAGCTAATATCAGAGAAAATAATATGGTTTTTAAAATAATCGTTTTAGTTGAAATTACTGAGGTGTTAATTTCAAAATATTCGATCTTCAATTCTCTTTCCTTTTCCTCTTTTGAAAGCAAGATCAATTTAGAAAGTGGGTCAATGATTAAAAAGAAAAAACCGATCCCTCCAATTATTTGAAATAGAAGAATTATTGCGCGAATATTCACATAAAAATTCTCATCAATCACATCAAAATTAAAAGAATTGATGGCCCAATCTCTTGCTTGTCTTATGAAATTATAGTCCCAAGCAACCAATAAATGATTGCTGTTTTCATCAAGATATATCATTGATGCGTTTCCTTCTTGAAATGAACCATAAATCCTATTTACGTCAATAGACGAAACTGGAATACCCGTTCGATTAGATAGACTCTCTTTATTTTCTGAAAGGTCTATTGCTTCATCGAATATAGCTTGAATCATCAATACATTTAGAGGATTAGTTACTGTTCCATTTCTTAAACCTGCAGATAACCACGTTCCTATTCCTATGAAACATTTAAATGAGAGATCTACTTCAATTAAAGCTTGTCCTAATCCTCCCATGCTATAGCCAATGTATCCTAAAGAATTCATATCAATGTCCCCTCTTAAGGCAAGTTCTTCTTTAATAGCAATAATATCTTTCGTCATGTTATCAGTACCACCCGAACCACTTTGACCATGACCTCTAAAATCAAAAGGTACCGCGACAAATCCGGCCGCTGCTAATTCTAAAGCATAACCTTTTACCATTTCTTTGTTTACCATGGATCCATGCCCAATGATAAATGCTGGTTTGTTATTACCCCCATTTTGTGGTTCAAATACATTGTAAGCGATTGTAACTCCATCATCCGTGACGGTTGCGAGTCCATAAGTACTTTTTACAGAAAAAGGTACTGTAAAAATCAATATGGTGCCTATTATGTAAATGGTCAAAAAAATAATGATCCAAATAGAATGATTTTTTGATAAAACTATTTTTTTCATAGATCTTGTATTTTCTTTCATTCTATTTAAAATGAATTAATTATCTTCTTATTCCATTACAACAAAATTTATTATGTGTTTAAATAAGATGTGGCATTGGAATATTTAGAAATCGTACATTAATACTTTAATTCTATTCAATTTGGTTATAATTATGGACCTATTTGATTTAATGTTTGTGATATCTAGCTTTATTTTTTTTATTTCAATGATTAGTGCACTCCTATTGATGGCAAATGAGAAATTTAAGACGGTTCGAATATTTGGGGTGATCCTTGCAATTCTGATGCTTCCAATCATTGTAACTTTGATTAATTATATCATTATTGGAAAAGCGTTGAATTTTATTATTTACCTTGTTTTAATTCTCATATATTTATTAGCAGAATTCTTGCTTGATACGGTTTTCAAATATGATTTCCGGTCAAAGCCAAGTACACATGTTCCATATATTATCTTGGAATATGCAGCGTGCTTTTCATTTGTGTTTGGCATTCCCCGTCTTGATGTTATAATAGGATGGATGATATGGATCTTATTTTGGATCTTTTTAGGTGCTTTAGTATATTATCTCATCAAGCAACAAAAAAAGAAGAAGAAATAGCATGTTTTCTATATGATAAAACACGAAGCTTGAATGATCCTACTTATAATTGACGTCAAAACTCAGAAAATGATCAATAAATTATTATTGATAGGTTTTTAATCTTAAATGAATTTTTTCAATTAATAAAATATTCAAGCTACAATACTAAATTATAATTAATTTCTTCTGAGAGTAAACTTAAAATGAGTAACGAATTATCGAATCCGGCACCTCTAGGCCTTATGGGATTTGGTATGACAACAGTTTTACTAAATCTTCATAATGCGGGTTTTTACCTTTTAGGTCCAATGATTCTAAGTATGGGTATTTTTTATGGAGGTCTCGCTCAAGTTATAGCAGGGATTATGGAATATAAGAAGGGTAATACTTTTGGAACAGTTGCTTTTACATCTTATGGATTATTTTGGTTATCACTGGTATTTATAAATATCTTGCCTAATACTGGTATGTGGCCCTTAGCTTCTGGTTCTTCAGAAATAGGATCCTATCTTTTAATGTGGGGTATCTTTACCTTTCTTATGTTTTTCGGAACTTTAAGATTAAACAGAGCTTTGCAAGTTGTCTTTCTTACATTAACCATATTATTCGTATTATTAGCAATTGGTGATTTCACTGGTAATACTTTGATAACTGTAATAGCGGGTTATGAAGGAATTTTGTGTGGTGCTAGTGCTATGTATGCATCAATCGCAGAAATTTTAAACGAGCTCTACGCAAGAACTATTCTCCCCATTGGTAGCAGAAAATGAGAAATTTAATTTTTGAAATATATTTTTTTCTTTAATTTATTTAATAGTCGAATGTTGAAATTATTTGATTTTATTCTAAATTCATTAACATTTTACTTAATATAATATAATTAGATAAATATAACACTTAAAAGTAAAATGAGAATGAAGAAAATATTAAATTCTTAAAAAAAAATCTTATATTTCAGCATTATTATCAATAAATGCCTTTAATAACTGTACAGTATTCATAATATCTTCAAGTTTTAAAAGAGATGTTGGAGAATGAATATATCGACAAGGAACGGATACCACAGTACTTGGAACGCCTTCCCTTGATGTGTGAATCTTTCCAGCATCAGTTCCCCCGTATAGCGGTTTTTTCATCTGATATGGAATTTTAGCTAATTCCGCATTTTTTATTAATCTCTCATTTACTTTTGGACTACATATAACAGAGATATCTGCAATTGTGATTGCTGGACCTTTTCCGATAAAGGCAGGAATTTCATGATCCTTGATATCCGGGACATCTCCAGCAGTTGTATTTTCAATTGCTACTGCAATCGTGGGTTTTAGTGTAAATGCTCCTGTGATAGCACCTCTTCCTCCAATTTCTTCTTGCACGGCAAAATTAAACAGTACAGTGTCACTCACTGGCTTTTCTTTAAGCATCCTCATGATCTGAATCATCACATTGCAACCCGTTCGATCATCAAAAGCTTTACCTTGTACCATATTGTTAGGAAAATCTAAGAAAGGAGATGAGAGCGTTCCAGTGACTCCAATTTTTATTCCCTCTTTTTCGACTTCTTCTTTGGAAAAAATACCAATATCGATGTACATGTCTTTAATTTCAACTAGTTTCTTTCTTTCAGATGCTGTCGTGAGATGAGGTGGTTTTGATCCAATGATTCCATTATATAACTTTCCTGATTCTGATCGGATAACGACTGGTTGTCCTAATAAAATTCTTACATCCCAACCTCCAATTGGAACAAATCGTAGAAATCCACCTCGAGCAATGTGGGAAATCATGAATCCAATCTCATCAATATGAGCATCGAGTAATATTTTCTCAGGATTTTCTTTTGTACCGTTTACTACTGCTAACACGTTTCCTAGTTGATCAATCCACGCCCTATCAGCTAATTGTTCTTCTTTTATTAAGTTCAAAATGAATTTGGATACATCGTCCTCAAAACCAGAAACCCCTATTAATGATGACAACTTTTCTTGTAGGATTTTAATGTTTTCAATATTCATGCTAATCTTTCAGTTTGAAAATTGTTAAGATTAGTGAATGAACTCTAAATTATTAATCTAGTTATTTAAAAAGAATATCAATAAAACTTAAAGGAAATAAAAGAATTGAGATTTATCTCTTTTTTAATTCAGAAATAGCTTTTTCAGCAAGTAAAATGGCATCAGTATACTTAGATTTAAACCTTTCCAAGTTAGCTTCAAGCTCGATCGTTTTATTTTGCATTTGCATAATAATTTCATTGCTTTCATTGGTTGTTTGGGGCAATGAATTAGGATTTTCAATAGTTTCTTTCAAATAATTATATTTTTCTTTCCACACCTTTACTTCTGTTTGAAGATCTTCAAAATCATCGTCGCTAGTTATATCACTCGTAGAAATAGGTGCTCCAGAATCTTCAATATCTATAAGCCTGACTTTTAAAGATTCTACTTCTTCTTCTAATTCCCTGATCTTTATTTTTAAGGATGCAATTTCATCTAGGTATTCTACTGAAGTTTTAGGGGCAGTTATTTCATCAAATATCATCTTGCCCGTTTCTAACTCGTTCGCACTTTTATCCCCCAAAATGCGCTGTCTTCGCTTCTGCAATTCTTCTACGGTTTGTTGGGAAAGAAAATCAAGAGGATTAAACCCAATTCCACCGTGAGCCGTGGCTCTCTTTCGAATCTTGACAAATAAAGGAATACCCTTCACGGCTTCTCCACATATGATTGCTTCTCCTTTATCTAACCCTGAAATATCTGCTTTATTACCTCGAGTTAAATCTTCTGCACTTGAGATAGTAACATCTATATCTCGAATGTCCGTTAAGTTATGCACGATCCAGCTACCTGCTTGAGCTCGAATCGTAGTATCCAGAAGTTGCGGCCTTTGTGTCCCAATTACAATATTAGCTCCGAATTTCCTACCTTCTTGGCTGAATAATTTCACAACTTCACAAGTGTCCGTTTGTTTTTTTCCAGCAAATAAGTGTGCCTCATCGAGGAATAAGTAGAAGGGCGGAATTCTGCGACCTGTACTAGCTTGATATAATTTTTTGAGTACTTTTCCTGCCACCATTTCTTGGACCGTAAGATCCATTCCACGCATGTTAATAATAGTACATAGATTAGGAGCTACAAGATCTGCTGCATCCAAGGAAAATAGGTACTCTATATCAATATCTCCTCCTTTATTTATGCTTAAATCGGCGAATTCGATGATTGAATCGACAAATTCACTTTTCTGAGCTTCTCCTTTTGGTTCATCTTCAGGAGTATCATCAGCAGCAACTTTCAAAGACCCATATTCTCCATGTCTGTCAAGAATCACCAAAGGAATTCCCTTTCTCATGAATTCTTCGCATAAAACTCCCATACTATACGATTTTCCACTCCCCGACTTTCCAGTAATGAAAATCCGTCCAAAATTCTTTATTAACAAGTTTACATCAAATGGATATCCTATTAATTTACCTAATGAGACTGATTCTTCTGGAGGGTTATAGATCCCTAATAAACGAGAAATCTGTTCCTCATTTGCTTTATAAACCTCCGATCCAATGTCGAATGGTCTGTTTGGTCTATCTCCAAGTACTTGAAGATCAGCAATAGTTCCCTTTGCTTCACTCCACATTTTAGTAATACTTAGAATGTAATGTGGTCTATTTCCTTTTTCATCTTTATCACCATAAATAACAAAATAAGACTTCCGTTCTACATCAGGATCTGTAAATTGAATTTGGACTGAGTGGGTCATTGTCTTCCCGATAAGGTTTCCAACTTTCCCTATTTTATCCTTTCCGGGACCTTCATCAAAATTATTATCATCATCTGACATCTAAAATCACATTTGTAATTTCTACTATCATTATATGAAAATCATGCTATTTTAATTATATACTATTGGTAGAAAATTGAAAAAGAGTATTTAAATCTTTAAGGTTCTAATCTTTGAATTTTATTCTCATCGAGAAAAAATCCTTTTTTTCATCATCCGAATTGGTTTATATCATTGTTTTTTCCGACGCAGACCAAGGATTTATAAATTTTGTTCTCGATTAACGATCATGACCTTCTTAAAGCTACTTTTTAAAAAAACCTAGTAATTTTCTTGGAAAAATATCTTTGTATAAAATAAAAGAAAAAAAAGGAATATTTAATCATTTTATTACGAGTCTTAATCAGGAATGATAAAAAATACTTGAGTTAGTTCATCACTAATAGCTGTCACAATCTCGAAATCGGTATAATTCTCGTAATATATGTGCACTTCGTAATCTCCTTCGGCCATATCTATGAAATAGAAAAACCCATCTTCATCTGTTAATGTTGTCCCTAAAAACTGTCCATCAGAATCGTATAATTCAATAACAACATTTTGAACTGGATTTCCATCTATGTACATCACATAGCCAGCGATTGCGGTTAACTTTTTCTGGTGTGCGATTAAATTTGAGTGAACTGATGCTGATTGGATTAAAGCTTCTCCGTGTGCTGCTACACCTGTAGTAAAGAGATAACCATTCATTGCAATTTCTTCAAGAGTATCATATATAATGTTCTTAAGTCCATAATCAAGATGTATAATCACTTTAATAGAACTTTTTGAAAAGATATTTGAGACTGTAATATTAAACCCTTCGATAGTACACCATTCGGTTATATCTGCTTCCTCTGAATAAACATGTATTGGATTTGTACCTTTCAATATAAAATCTTCAGGAATACCAAGAGTAAAACATAAACTGTTGATCTCAATTGGCCAGACATTAGTGATTTCTATATAGTAGAAAATTTGCCCGGGGTTGGTAGCAACAATTTCATATCCGTCCGACTTTCGGTCTTTGATGATTAAATCGAAATAGCTTATTGGATTATTATCACCGTCTCCTAAATAAGAGGAAATCTCTAAATTTACTAATTTCAAATCGGTATTTTGTTGAATATCTTCTACATTACCTAATTTATCGATGCTATAATATTCAATAATATAATTCCCATTTGGACCAGCAAGATTAAAACTATCAAAAAATTCTATCCAATTACCACCGTTAATGCGGTAGAAGATTTGTGCTACGCCTGATAAATCATCATTTGCTGTGAGAAGAAAAGAAGAATATTCAGTCACATAAGTAATCTCATACTCCTCATTCTCCTCAACAAAACAATTTGAAATGATTAATTCAGATTCTGGAGGTGCAAAGTCTCTTTGCTCCATCACAGCGAAAACTGAGAAATGTGTGATTATTCCATAAATTGCATTGTTTTCAGTGTCAACCCAAGTGGTAACATCAACCCATTCTTCAGTTGATTCTTCCCAATGCCCGAGTGTTAAATCTTCTTCGTTTCCGACAACATTGGTTTCGTCATAAGGCAAAGAAATGGTGATCGTATCTGTATATGTAGCATCAGTTGTTATTTCGTAATAATTTCCGGTAATATCCACCCCTGCTGGTGAAGAGGGTCCAATAATATCCCTATCTATTGTAGTTGTCTCACTGTTCAAAGCATTATCGAAATTGATGATAACATTGTTGGAAAGCGTACAACTATCTATGGTACAATCAATTAGATCACATTCTTCTATGTTTCCATCTGAAATTTGGCTTCCTACTATTCTATCATTGAATAGGTCACTATCCCGAACACTGGTATAAAATATTGAATCATTATTGCTAGTTATTAAACGAAGTAAAGAATCTATTATATCGCTGTTTTCAGTAAAACCTTCTTCCATTAAACAGCTAACAAGTTCACTTACATCAACATTACTATCTCCAAGGATTTCAGTACCTTGTATTGTGCTTTCTGTAATAGTGGTGCCTTCGACAATGCCACCATAAATATCTCCATAAGTTATAATGCTCCCAACAATTAAATTGTCTCTAAGTTCGCTTGCAAAGATATTGCTACTGGAAATATTATTTGCACTATATACTCCACCCTCTATTTTGCTATCATCAATAATGCACTGAAAAGCAGAATCTGTAAATCCCCCAAAACTCTCCGATTCTATTGTGGCATTTTCCACCTCAAGTTTTTCTAGGTTAGAATTCCAAATGGTACTACCAGATATAAGACCACCAATAATTGAACTTTCTCTAATTTCGCCACTCTGTATTGTAGAATATGTGACTTGACTTCCTACGATCCTATCTTCAAAAATTTCACTATTATAAATACTACTGTACGATATAGAGTCGTTGTTGCTTGTGGCAAAACGAAGTATACAATCTATTATATCGCTGCTTTCAGTAAAACCTTCCTCCATTAAACAGTTAACAAGTTCACTCACATCAACATTACTATCTCCAAGGATTTCAGTACCTTGTATTGCGCTTCCTATTACCACTGTATCTAGTAATTTACTATTATTGATTATACAATTTGAAATAACACTCAATTCAAAAATGCAATCATCTGTAAAGCAGTCAGCAACATCACAATGAAGAGCTGAGACCTTCACTACTGCTGCTTTACACGCATTTTCATCAACGCAACCATCTGCTCCTATCGCAACAGCTTCCATTTCAAGGTTTTCGAGGAAAGAATTCCAAATAGTACCACTAGATATTATACCACCAATAATCGAGCTTTCTTGAACGTCACCATTGATAATAATTGTATTTGTTACGTTACTTCCCAAGATTCTATCTTCAAAAATTTCACTATCATAAATACTACTGTATGATATAGAGTCGTTGTTGCTCGTGACAAAACGAATTATAGAATTTATTATATCACTGTTTTCAGTAAAACTTTCTTCTATTTGGTTATTTATTAAGCTACAACCGGATGTCTCACTTCCTATTATCTCAGAATCCTGAATCACACTATCAAATATGGTACTATCTAAAAGTAAACAATCATAAAGTATACTGTTTGAAAACGTACAACTTTCGATAATTACTCCCAAACTATCTTGAACTAAAACACCAATCTCACAGTCAATTATAATCAAATTTTTGATTGTTATATTTTCTACTCCAATAATAGTAATTCCTATCCCACTGTTGTCTCCAATTAGTGTAAAACCATTCCCATCAAGCGTGATCCCATCCGCTTCAAAAGTGATACTCTCTCCTTCTCCAATATGGACATCACCAGTTAAAGTGGTCGAATCTCGAAGAGGTGGGCATGCAGGACCATCATCCCAGATTGGATAATAATCCTGATTTCCCGCGTTTATTAAGTAAGGAGTATCCCCAATCCCGTTATCATCCAAGTCCACACCGAGATAATTAGACCAATAATTCCCTTCTAATAACTCAGGATGATACCAAAAGTTATTTCCAAGACTGGAGTCGTGCGCTTGTATAACATTATCAATGATATCATTATGATATATGATATTTTCCATAGAATTGTAGAGTCTAATACCATAGTGGTTATTTCGCTGAACCCCATTGTCAATTATAATATTATTAAAAGCCCCGACAAGATACAAACCATCAAAATTATCGCTAATTTCGTTTCTAAAAAGTGTATTAGAACTAGAATCCACAATGTATAAACCAATTCTATTAAATGTCAGAGTGTTTTCATTGACGCTATTATCATTTGAAAGTTCATAGATGTAAAGAGCATAATCAGAACTACCATTTACATAATTTAGTAATACGTTGTTATTTGAAGAAGAATACATTAATATTCCTTTGGTATTATTCTCCACCGTATTAAAAGTTATATTATTATAGGTTGAGGATCGTACAGCAATACCAATATAACTATTAAATACCGAATTTCCAGCTATGAGGTTGAATGACCCAGAATTAACATCAATTGCATAGGTATAGCTAAAAATACCAGTAACTATATTATCTTTAATAATAGTATAATTAGACTTGTATGCATAAATTCCCCAGTATGTGTCAATATTATTAATCACTAAATTCCCAGTTATATTATTGTGATTGCAGGAAATATGTAGATAAATTCCAATATAAGTATTGTCAGTTAGGGTGCTTTCTGAAAAGAAATTATCACTAGATTCAACTGCGTAATACCCAATTCGGTTATTGGATACTACATTTCCATAAAGTATATTAATCTTTGAATTTTCATAGAGATATACTCCATTCTCACTATTATAAGATATAGTGTTTTCAGAAATCTTGTTATGCGTTGAAGCAAAAGAGGTTATTCCATCGCGATTGTATGAGATAAGATTATTACTAAGAGTGATCCCTGATGAAGTATGGAGAAAAACACCCTCGTAGTTATTATGTGTTAAAATATTTCCATCAATTGTAATGTTAGAAGAATAAAGTAACCATAATCCATACTTATTATTTGAACAATTGTTCCCAATTAATTTCCCATTAGTCACTGTATCCAGCTTTATTCCTATGTTAGAATTGTAGAGATGACAATTGTGGATAACGAAAAATTCATTTGAATCCACTATTTCGATGCAACTACTGGTACCTCCTCCATCTATTATGAAATCTCTTATAATAAAAGGATTGTTAATAGTTCCTGAACCAGTGCATACTTTATATGTAACCGCCCAAGTCCAATTATGAGCCCCAATTCCTGTTGCGGCTCCATCAATGAAAATTGGTCCGCTTGGAATAGGACCAGATTCAAAATATGGGAATTTTTCCATAAAAGGATACAAATCAAAATGTAAACTCGGCCATGGTATTTGAGTATCACCAATGCCATCACCGGCAATTGCGTGTTTATCAGAACCGCTCCCATCGTCAACTCCAGGATAATCAGACCAATAATTTCCCTCTAATAAATCGGGGTGATACCATAGATTATTTCCAGGTGTTTGGTCAAAAACCTGTCCCGTATTGTTGATAAAATTGTTATGGGAAATTAAATTATTGTAACACTCTGCAGCAATGTATACACCAAAACCACCGCTCTCTATTATATTATTTTCATAAATAATTGTCTCGTTGGTATTGGATAATATAAAAACTCCATAAAAAGAATTTGTGATGGTGTTTTTTACTAAAAGATGATCTGTACACTCATACAATTGAATTCCCATTCCAAAAGTATCTCCAACTATTGTATTATTCTTTAAAATATTGCCTGACGAACTACTTACTTTAAAACCGTTTTGTATATTTAAAGCGGTATTGTTAGTAATCGTACTATTGAATAATCTTAAGTAGAAACCACCCAAGCAATCTTCTGCTATGTTTCCAGTTATTAGATTATTATCATAAGACCTATCAATGTTGAAACCGGCACCGTTAGGGTTGTTTAAAGCTAAATTATTTTTAATGGTTGTATTAGATGCGAACTCTAAATAATAAGTTGATCCTCCGAGGACATTACCTGAACCTCTATTGCCTATGAGAGTATTATTAATACCATACATTAATCTGTAACCATAGGATCTGCTATTATGCTCTTCGTTATTCAGAAATAAATCCATATAACTACTAGAACTGTGAATACCAGTTGGATTATTTTTAATTATATTATCTTTTAGAGTATTATATGAATCATGGTAAAGGAAAAAGCCATATTCACTATTTCCTTCAGCAACATTTCCAATTAAGGAGTTATATGAGCTATAGACTAAATGGATGCCAAACCTTCCATTAAAAGAACAGTTATTATTAATTAATTGTCCGTTAATGGTATTAGAAAGAAGAATACCTGCACTAGGTCCTATAGAACCAGCATTATACGTCGTGCAATCTTGAATTATGAAATAAGCATCAGAATCCTGAATCGTAATGCAACTTCCCACACCATCTCCGTCAATGATAATGTTCTGAATAATATATGGATCGCTTAATGAACCTGAACCAGTGCACCAAGGTTCTAGGACAGCTTCAGCCCAAGTGTAATCGCCAGCACCATTACTAATATCATCATCAACGATAAAGGGTAAAATGTCTGCTTGGTTTACAGAAATTTCAATAGTTGCCAAATTCGAATCTATATAACCGTCGTTTACTGTGAATGTGAAATAATCTTTTCCATAAAAATTTCCATTGGGCTCATAAATCAAGTTTGGAAAGGTTCCAGTTAATGTTCCATTTGAAGGATCTCTAACAATAACGTATGTCAGTAAGTCTCCGTCATCATCGCTTGCTGTTAATTCAATACTTACAGGTGACCCTTGATCTGCACTTATATAACCATCATTTGCAACAGGGGCTCTATTAGTAAAAAATTTTGCAAGATAAGAGCTAGAATATCTACTTTCATGATATTCTTCCCAACATAATCCATAACCCGTTAAAAAAATGTTATTTAATGGGTCAATCATCATTGAGCTGCAACCCAAATCAGAATCCAGAACATTTTTAGACATACTGTAAAAAATCGACCCATACTGATCATATTTCGCCAAAAAAATTGACATTTCCCATTCGTTACCTGTATCACCAGCTATATACACGTGGTTTAAAGAATCCAAAGCTATTGCGTCTATATAAAGATCTCCTGGATAATTAAATATCTTATACCATTCAGGATTTGAGGTTAAATAATCTCCTCCTGTAAATTTTATTAGAATGGGTCGCATTGTGGATCCTGATATGTCAAAAACATTACCCGCTAAATATATATTACCCCACACATCAATCTCCATTGATGAAATATAAGTAGGGCAAACATTTCCTGCGAATTCATAGTCCCCGTACATTAAATCAATAAGATTTCCAAGATTATCATATTTCAGCATGAATGCGGAAGAATCAAACCCATTAGTACTATATCCCGCGAGATAAATATTATTTATTGAATCGAGACTTATTGCTTCGATTATAGTTTCTTCCATAGAATCAAAAAATATTTGAGACCAAATCTTTGAAAGACTTTCTCTACCACATTTTATTAATGCAGGATATGGTTTCCAGGTATAAGCCTCAAAATAATTCCCTGCTAAGTAGATATCACCCACTTCATCAATTTTAATTGAGGTACATGTTGAAGATTCATACGGAGTTGGAGAGTCAACAGGATCGTGATAAATTGTTTCTTGCAGCTCTCCATCGGTAGAATACTGGCTAAGAAACATTGATTTATGTCCTCCTTCAACTATATAACTCTCTATATAACCAGCAATATACACTTTATTATTCGAAGAATCTAATGCTATTGCTTCAATGTGAATATTTATTAGATCAGGCGTAGGAGGATAAACTTCAAACCATAATTGAAATCCTGAACTATCAAATTTTGCTAAAAAAGGTCTAGTCCTTTCCGTATAAACATCGAATACATCTCCCGCTACATAAATATCTCCTTGTGAATCAATGGTCATTGCAAACGCCTTAACAAGACTATTGGAAAGATAAAAAGGTAATGTCCACTCTTCTATAGGAACATTGTTTGGATCGGAAGTATCTAATGCATTAAAATATTGATCTTGGATTTCCTCACATTTTATTATAGGTGAATAAAAATTTGTAGGACTTAATATTATAAAGATGCTTAATATAAACCCTGCTAAAAGAAAAACAGAAAATCTAATTTTTTTGTTTATTATTGTCAATTTAAGACCTCACTCTCTTTTTTGTAAAATAAGTTTATAATTTCCATTTTTATCAATAAATGTTTCACTTTTTTCACTTCATTTTTTTAATTAGATATACTGTAGCTATGAATAGTAGCTACATTTATAAACCCAATTCTGGAGTATTTTGATTGTATTTTCAATCATTTTGAGCGTTTAAATTTCCTTTTTTTTAATTTTAGGATACTAGTTGAGTCGTTGTAAATAAATAAAAAAAATTGAATTTGTTTTTTAAGAGTATTTTTCAGCCATTATTTCCGTTTGATGTAGATGTAAATAAAAACGGTTACTTGAAAGATCCATATAATTGTGTTAATCCAAACAATTGGATGAGTGGGAAGCCCAAAGTGGATATATAACATGGCTACTATTTCCATTAAGATCCATATAATCATTGTTAAAACAACCATTTTCACGCATTCCCATTCCTTTTTCCTGTATGCTAGTAAGTTAAGGACAGAAAATCCTAGAAGAGATGCTCCAAAAAGCCGAGGAATGCCCGGATCATAATAAGGCCAATACAACATGTCCAAGAATACATCTAAAAGAAAAATAAATGTCAATCCAAAGAATAGTTGTAAAACAAAGGAAAAAAGGAACCAATTTTTTGTAAATTTTTCTATATCCATTATAATTCAACCGCCATTTGATTTGATTAAATTTAATTAAATATTTTTTTCTGTAAATTAGAGTTAATGATAAATTTTGCTTCTTCGAATATATAATCATACTTTCAATAGTATTATGGAAGTCCCATATTTTCTGAAAGTAACATTATTATATCAGAAGAACATAATGGGATTTATAGATCAAAATTTTTTAATGAAAACATGGAAAAAAAGAATATTCCCTCTCAAGAGATTCTCAATCCTCGAAAAATAACGAGGAAGAACTATGAACACATTATACTATGGATGCTATTTAATAATGATAACTGTGAATGGGCTGATTTATCAAAGGAACCAATCAATATTCCGGAGGCCACGCTTTCAAGGTATTTGGGCTTATTAAATAAAATGGGATTTATAAACAAGATTTCTCGAGGTCATTATGAAATCACTTCAGAAGGGAAAAAAAGATATCACGAATTATCTAAATATAAAGGCAAGCGGCATAATTTAAATTATCCTCCTAAAGTAATTTTAAAACGCGGCAGAAACTATGATCATTGGATACTCTGGATGGTATATAATAACGAGTATTGTAAAAGATCTGATTTTACCAACGATCCATTATATATTAATCAAAATTCTTTATCAAAAAACCTAAATTATCTTATTGAGAAGAGTTTTATTCAGAAAACTTCTAATCACTTATACAAAATTACCCAAGCAGGTAAGGGAGAATATTCTAAGATATTACAGAATTATGACTTAGATCGGCAAACTATTTTAGATGTGGAAAGCAAGCGAATTGATGAAATTACCATAAAAACTGCTCAATTTTTCGATGAATATAATGTTACTGATGAAGAGGTTAAATTTCGATATTTAAATAAAATTTTGAAGTTAGATTATTCAAAAGTGAGCATGATATTAACAGATGAGAAAGACTTTCACAAAATTCTATTGTTTATTTCTTTAAATCATCCAAGTTATTACCCGAATTATATTTCTCTTGAACAGTTTTCAAATCTTTATCAAATCAAAAAGAAAATTCTCGATTTTTGGATAGATGAGATTTTATCAGGAAATATTTATGATATTAAAATTCATCAATTAGAGGTTCCCACTAATAGATATTATTTTTTTGAATCTAATGAAAAATTAGAAAAGATGCTTCGAGCAATAACAGAAGACTATATTACTAAAAATAAATTTTTACAAAAATTTGGAAGTTCTGAAGGGGTTGATATATTGATCAATAAAATCTTAAATGAAATTTGTGTAGTCCTATTTAATAAAGATTTAAGGGAGTCATTAAGAGAGTTTTTACCAGGATACATTAAACACCTAGCATATAAAATTGAAACAAAGAAAAGAATAACGGATAGCTATGATAAATTAGAGGGAATTATTTGGCAAGATATGGCGAATTTATTTCATTCAGAAAGCTTTGAAACATTAGAAGATCAGTATCAAGAAGAATTAAAAGAAATTGAGAGATCAATTGCTCTAAATCCCGTGGATTATGAATCCTATAATGAAAAAATAAGAATCCTAATCTACTTTAATCAGTATACTGAAGTATTGGCTTTTTTAGATGAAATGCTTGGAAAATTTCCTGAAAAAGAAATCGAGTTGCTAATGAAAAAAGCATCAATTCTTAAAATGAAAAAAGAAGTAGAAGCTGGATTGGAGATCATCGAAGAATTGATTGAAAAATATCCAGAGAATACTAATCTCCAGAATTATAGGGCATATTGGCTGCGTTATTTAGGTAAAAAAGAAGAAGCAATAGAGATTCTCAAACAACTTATTAAAAACAATCCTGAAAACGCTACATATCATGATACATTTGGGGAGATATTACTTTATTTTGATGAGTTTGAAGAAGCTTCTAAAAAATTCTTAAAAGCTATTCTCCTAAATAATAATGATTGGTTCATTTATCAGACATATATTAAACTTGGAATTTGCTATTTAGCGCTTGAAAAATATGATTTAGCAATAAAAAACCTTGAAATGGGAAAAAAAATAATAAAGCAAAATGAAAACCATTTTGAAACAAAACAGAATTGGCTCATAATCGCAGATCTTTTTCTTGCTGATATTATGGAACAAAAAGATAAGTGATATAATTTCTACCGTGTCAAAAACTTAGATTTTTGATATAACTCTTCTATGAGAGCATTAAATGCTTCACTAACTCCTTGACCTGTTTTTGCTGAGGTCAGGTAATAGCCAAAAAATTTTAGTTCATTAACGATCATTTGAATCTTGGACATATCCAAATCAAATTCTTTTATTAAATCAACCTTATTAGCAAATAGAACCACGGGCATATTTTCACATCGATTTTTGAATTCCTCATTCCATTTTTTTACATGTTTAAAACTTTCACTGCCAAGGTCATTTTCTTCAAGGCTATAAACAATAATACATGCTTTACTATCTTTATAAAATAATGAATTAAGGAAATCAAAGCTGCCTTGACCAGCTATGTCCCAAAATATTAAGCTAATATCATCTCCATTTACTTCTTTCTCTATTTTGGTAAATTGTGCCCCAATTGTTTTAATATAGTCGTTTTTAAAAATTCCATGGGTAAATTTCTTTATTAAGGATGTTTTTCCTACTCCACCATCCCCGATAACTACAATTTTATATTTATATGTTTGATTTCCATTCATTTAATTTTAAAATATAAGATATTTTACTACCTTTAATGTAAACTTAACTGCAATTAGATTTAAAATTTGATAATTATTAGTTTTTATTTATATAGAAGTCTTGTTAATTTTACTCATAAAAATCTCTGTTATTAGTTTACCATTGGGAGGTCTTCAAGCTTAAATTAACCAATATTAATAGAAATATTATTCCTAAAAATAATCTTAAAAAATTGATTCTTAAACGATAATTTCAGATATTTTGAGATTAAATTTTGTAAGATAAAAAGTTTAGCCAATATTTTTTTGCATAAAAATTTCTGTTATTAAAGAATTAAGGCTTGGGAGATCTTCCATTTTAATAACTTGGTTGCTCTTATAATATTCATTAAATTTTTCCAATAATTGTTTATTCTGTTCTAAGTTTTCAACAAAGACTTTCATTTTTCTTTGAGCGGATAATGTCTGTCCTTTGAAGAGGTAGCAAACTAAAAATGTTGAAAGCGGTTTCATCAATAGTGTAAATTGGCCAAAAGAAGCCCGATCAAGTCCCTCAGAAAAAATTTCTCCACTAAATGTGTTAAAAGCCTTTAAAAAACCACTAATTAGATCATCTTCTATAATAAAGGTCTCTGCAAATAATTTGGAGAATGTGGGAATCCCTCCTTCAGAAATAACCAGAATCATAATAGGTTTTTCTTCAGCTATATCGGGAATTCCATTTCGGCGTTTTTGAATCATAAATTTTATATGTTCGTCTAGGTTGGCTAATTTTAGGCGATCAGATAAGTTTGAGTCTGAATCTTTTAACTCTTCCCATATATCTAGTTTCTGAAGCAATTCATCATGTTCACTTGAAATTTTCTTCACCAAGGGATCAAAACTATGTTTCTCAGCAATAAATTGGGCCTTAGTTAACAATTGACGGGCACTTTTAATATCTAAGGTCAATAAAGCTAATCTCGCTTGTAACACATATGTTTCAGCGTAATACCAATAACTTTGTGATTTTTCAGTTAACAATAGTAATTGTTTAATTAATGGTTTAATTTCTTTAACAATCTCTATTTCTTGAGTTAATTTAAGCTCATTAATTAAAAGATCACATAAATGAATTAGTCCTTCGATTTTAATTTCAGATACCGTGTTTTCATCTTGGATTAAGGATCTTAACAGATTTTCTGCTTTTGCCCGATTTTGGGTTCTTGGACTTTTCTTTAGAATAAGAGCTTCAGTGTATGTATAATCCCGATTAATATAAGGGGTCTTCTCGATATCTCGCATTTGTTTAACCCTTTCTGAATATTTTTTAGCATTCTCAATATCTCCTTTATCAAGAAGAATTTCTACCATGCTAACATTATATCCTACCTTGCTCCAATTATTCTCTAATTTATCTGATAATTTAATACATTTATTTAATAACTCCACAGATTTATCTAGTTTTCCTTGGGCTCTATATACCAATGCCAGATTGTTCCATACACCTAAAGAGTAATAAGAATTATTAGTTTTTTCGAAATATGAAAATGCTAATTCATAATATGATAAAGCTTTTTCTAATTCTCCTTTAAGATAAGATGTAAATCCTAAATTAAAATGGGAAGAAGCAATTAACCTCTGATAGGGTAGTTCTTTGGCAATTCTAAGACATTGATTTGTATAGTCAAATGCTTTATCAAAGTCGATATCTAATAAACGATATATATTTGACAAACCTAACAATGATTCAGCTATATCTCGCTTTTTCCCTATTTTTTCACGTAATTCTAGACTCCTTCTCATGTATTTTAGAGATTCTTCTTTGTTACCTGAAAAAAAGAAAAGGCGTCCTTTAATATAAGCTTTATAAGCTTCAACTTCTTCAAGATTTGCTTGATTATTTTTAGAAATTAAGCTATATATTTCTTCGCTTTTTTCTAATAGTTTAGAACTTTTATCCAAATCACCCAATATAATTACTGCATAAGCCATATTTAAGATAGCAATTATTGATTGCAAATAATCTTGAGAGTCTTGAGCTTTCTGGTAAACTTGGTCAGCAATCTTAAATGTATTTTCCCAATCACCTACTCGAATTAAAAGTGAACTCAATATAATTTCATCCGATAAAGATAACGTTGATGTTTCAATTAATTTATTTAAAATAGGGATAGCTTCATAATCTTTACCCTCGTCCATAAGAGTTTCTGCTTTTTTTAAATCGTTATCTATAATTGACATGCTTTTCTTAATTGGAGATTTTTTGGATTCGGTTTCATTCATCTAAATTTCTAAAAATCTAAAATTATTACACCATTTTAATGTAAATTTAAAGGAATAAAGATATAAAATTTAACAAATTTATAAATATTAATTGTAACTAAATTATTAAATTCAAAAAACGTAACTTATTTTTAACATATGGTGGAGTTTATAGGATTCTTTAGCTCTCCGTAATCCAGCAACACATAAGTCTTATCCTCTGTTTACAAACTCCACATTTTCTTAGCCATTTTTTAGAAATAAATTATTTATTACTTGATATTTTTATTCACTTCGATATATGATACTTTTTCCAATCATTCGAATAGGTTTATATGATTCTTTTGCTCGGCGCAGACCAAGGATTCCTAAATCTTGCTCTCGGTTGACAAATATGGCATCTTGAAAATTACTTTTTAAAAAAAGATTGTTAATTGCTTGATACGCTCCTTCATATTCCATGTGCGCTTTCTCAACATGGATCACAATCGTGTTCGAATTCAACATTTCTCCAAATGTATAAGCAGCACATTTTTCATTAACGCAAATTAGTGCTCCTTTAAAACCTAAATCTAAAAAATGATCTAAAGCGTCATATATAGCTTTTTCTTCCTGTTCTAAACCCTCATCTTCTTCGCATTCTCTGTGAATACACCATTCCAACTGTAATTTCTTACATGTAGCAATATCCTCTTCCGTTAATATCTTAAATTCATAATTATAAGTTTTTAAAAACTTATTTAACCACCTTCTATTTTGACGATATTTATTTCCTGGTAAAGATTTAAGGCTTTCTGTTTCATAGACATAATCCCAATTATCTCTATCGTCCATTATTTTCAGGTTCAATGATTGAAATTCATTATTATTTTGAATTGTATCTGTTATTGTTTTAGGAACTCTGTGAAATTCTAAATCCTTGTGTTCTTTAAATAAAGAAATGATGATTTCTGCAGGATCAGAACCCACTGGCGGAAAAAAATACAAAGAATCTTTATTTCCTGATGCGGGTTCTTTGTTCTTCTTGAAAATATCTCGCGAAAAGAGAATTAGATGATCATTCCATTCCATAAAAAAGAACCCATAGAAATTCCTCCACATGTATAAATTAGTAAAGGTGAATTCAGATGTCTCGGGAGGATAAGTCTGAAAATATGAATCAAAAAGCGCTTTATCCGTTATTTCTATGCGCTTTGCATCGTCTAATCTCATGATTTATCTAATATTATTGAATCTATAAATTTCTTTCGATTATACAATATTAAAACTTAAAAAACCTTCAATATACTACATAATAAATACTTGATTATCATGATTTGAAATGATTTATGGTATAGGATTAATCTTAAGAGATATATGCTCTGTCCTCATAGTTATATTAGCAATATTTCTAATTTTTCTCTTAATTATTATGAAACTTATAAGAAAAATCCATCCTTTTCCTATTCCAGCATTTATGACAAGGATAATTGATAACCCAATACGAAGAAGATTCATGCAAAAACCTTATCTAATTGCTGAAAGAATGAACTTACAACCTGGAATGAAAGTAATAGAGGTTGGACCAGGAAAAGGAAATTATACTAAAGCAGTCCTAAGCAAGATTCTACCTGATGGATACGTCTATGCTATCGATATTCAAGAAAGTATCATTGATCGTTTAAAACAAAGACTTGAAAAAGAAAAAATTACAAATATCATACCAATGATCAACGATGTTTATAACCTTACATTTGAAAATGAGAGTATAGATAGGATTTTTGCGATTACTTGTTTACCAGAAATTCCAAACCCGGTTCAAGCACTCATTGAATTAAAAAGAGTATTAAAACCTAATGGTATTATTTCATTTAGCGAATTATTTCTCGATCCTGATTATCCCCTAAGAAGAACGGAGAAAAAATGGGCAAAAGAAGCTGGATTAGTTTTTATTGAAGGATTTGGCAACTTTTTTAGTTACCAATTGAATTTTGGGGAAAAAAAAAAAGATAGAAAATCAATTTAATATCCAAATAACATTACTGGAACTTTCCCCGTACAATTTATACAAAAAATAATTGTAAGCCAATTTATGACTCCTATTCCGACTGATAATGCCACTAATAATGCTATTAAGCTAATTTTTTTCATTATTTCACCCTCCAAAAATTATTATTTATTTTAAAGTAGGGTAGTAGTTCTTAATTAGATGTCAAGCTGAGAGTATAAACAAATTCATAAACTTTATTTGGACTATAATGTAAAAAAATTAAAAGAGTATTATTTAGTTGCTATATTATTATAGAAGAAATAATTATCATTTGCGTATATTAGACCTTTTAAACTTCTTTCAAAGCATCGTCATCTATATTAGCAAAGTCGTTTAATTCCTTTTGGTCATGGAAATAATAACACCCACTCGAAATTGGATATTCATTTTCCTCGACGACTTCAAGAGGATCTTCCTCTTTCATGACTAAAATTCTTTTCCATCGTTTCATGATTCATCAATCAAAGGTGCAAAATCACCTTTTTAAGGATTATGATTCATTTTTGTTAGTAGATGGGATAAATCACTTCACTTCTAAAAAGAAAAAAAATCAAAATTTTGATTAAATTTGAGTAAAAAGGTTAAAAAGTGAGTAATTTAATATACAAGTTATTTAAAAGTAGATTTTGACCTCAAAGTATAATCAATAAATTAGATTTGTATTGAACTCAAGAAAACATAAAAAAATATCATCCATTTGGTCGCTTGTTTTGGATCACTATGTGATTAAATATATTTTGTAAGACCTATATCTTCATTTTTTAATCTTTTTAGTGTTTCTTCTAAAATTGCTATAACCTCTTGTCTGTACGATGTTTGTTTAGGAAAATTGTAACTAAATCCACTTCATTCTGGTCGTTTATGACCGATCTTGAACTTGTATCCATTCATATTTGTCATATAATTGTTTTGGTCTTGCTTTGTAGCAATTTAATCGGCTATGATATACCAATGGAACTTAGTATATTTACTTGCACCACTATTAATAGGTGCTTGGTGAAATCGAGTTTTAACGCTATCAAATTTAAACTTCCATTGATTAGGAGTCATTTTTGTTTCAATCCACGTTCCATTATCATAGTGCCATTTATGGGATCCTCCTACTTTCATGCCTGAATAAATTTGATTCTCGTATCTTTTGAGATTATTATATAAATCTATCACCTATTTGATGATTTTAAAATTAGTTAAATAATCTTTACAATTTTAAAAACGATATAACGGTTTTAACTTTCTGAAACAATCTACAAAAAAAAATAATAAAAAAAATAGATGAAAACTCTATAATTTCTTAATAATAAGTTCAGCCATTCTATTCGAAAACCCGGTCTCGTTATCATACCAGCTCAAGATAAACACTTCATCTTCAATAACTTTTGTCCACAAACTATTGAAAACTGAGCTGTGAGGATTACCGATGATGTCACTACTTACAATTGGGTCTTCTACATAATCTAAAATGCCTTTTAAAGCCCCATCGGCTGCTTCTTTCATTTTTGCATTTATTTCTTCGACAGTACATTTTTTCTCTACGATTACTTTTAGATCAACAACACTACCGTCAATAGTAGGAACTCGTATTGCAATACCATCTAATTTACCCTTGAGTTCTGGAAAGACTAACCCAATTGCTTTCGCGGCTCCAGTGGATGTGGGAATCATATTTTGAGCTGCAGCCCGACCACGAATCATTTTATCAGGTGAGCCCGCTCTTGCTATATCTGCAGTTGATTGATCATTCGTATATGAATGAATGGTAGTCATTAAGCCATACTTAATCTTGAAATTTTCATTCAATATTTTTACGACTGGAGCTAAGCAGTTCGTGGTGCAAGAAGCATTACTTATGATTTTATGTTCAGCAGTGATTTTATCATCATTGCATCCAAGAACTACTGTTATATCTGGGTCCGTAGCGGGAGCACTAATAAGTACTTTTTTTGCTCCAGCAGTTAAGTGTTTTGAAGCACCCTCTCTATTAACAAATCGACCTGTTGATTCCACAACCACATCAATATTATTTTTACCGTGTGGTAAATCTGCAGGGTCTCTTTCAGCAGTAATCGGTATTACCTTACCATCGATCACCAATGCATTTTCTCTCGCTTCAATTTTGCCTTTGAATCTTCCAGATACGGTATCGTATTTTAAAGCGTAAGCTAAATACTTCGGATCGAATAAATCGTTGATTGAGACAATATCGATATCATTCCAGTAATTGTCGTAAACTGCACGGAAAAATAGGCGTCCAATTCTTCCAAAACCATTAATTGCGACTCTTTTTGCCATTATATATCACTTTTCAAATTTTTAATGCATTTTCAATTTAGAAATACAAGCTAAATATATGCTCAATAGTTTTTTAATTTTCTAGTTTTATCTTGATATGAAAAAATTCATTGTTTTTGGTTTTCATTGAGCAATCTAAGATTAAGGATAGATAATTGGTCATAAACTCTTTTTTTTCCCAGAAATTATGGATTAAAAACAAAATTACTAATGAAAATAAGAAAAATTTTCCTAAAAATTCGCTCAATTTGTCTAAATCCATTAATTCATTTTTATTTTCTATTGGAATAAATATCTTTAAATTTTTAAGTAATATTTATATTTAAATCTTCTCGATCTAAATTACCGATTAATCAATTTTATGGAGCAAATTAATTGAAAGTTGATAAAATGACAAATTGGAAGATCCTTTTCATTTTTGTCTCACGAATTGAATGAAATTTAATCATTCCATTGACAAATAATTAGATTTGAATTAGAAAACTTCGCGTTGTTAGGTATTTCTTACAATTACTTAAATTTAGGATAATTTTTGGATTAATTCTTGAACTGTATAATATCTTGTAAAATAACCTTCTTTTTTCCCTATAATTAATCCTGCGTTTTCTAATATCTTAAGATGATGCGTGATGGCTCCATCAGATAATTCAAAAACATTAGCGAGAGCGCAAGTACACATTGGTTTATTTTTCAGTAGTCTAAAAATAATATATCTTTTCAAATTGGAAAGAGCTTTGTGAATTTTGTATTCGTTCATGGCTTCAGGATCTTTTTTTATACTCAAGATTGAAGATTTATTTTCTTCTAAAAATTCTGTACAAGTTGTTCCTTTTTCCATTTCTTGAATATAATTCTTAAATCTTTCTTCCGTCATTAGAATTATAAAATTTTTTCTGTTTTAATAATATTTAGTTTATTTTGAGAAAATTTAAAATAGATCGAAATTTTTTCTAATTGTATTTTTACTCAAAATAACATGAGATGTGAGAAAAAGTTGAATATAAACCAATTTGAAATGTCGAAGTCTTTGAATTTTTATGATGATTTTATGGAAAAAGTGTTAGAATTTGACAACTTGACGATGGAGGACTATATGGAATTTATGCCTAAAGTGCTACCTATCATCCTTCAACAATCTGAAAAAGATCCCGTGGAATTATTTGATTCAGTTATTTCAAAGCTCAATAATATATGGACTGCTTCAGATCAATTGCCATTTCATGGGCCTTGGCATCATGGAATCGTTCCTGCTGTCCTAATTATGGCTTTAAAAAATAATAATTACCAATTTACTGAAAAAGAAGTGAAAGAAGCCTTCATGAGAGGGTTAAAAATACCTGCTGGAGGATGTGGATTTTGTGGAACTTGTGGAGGGGGTAGTGGGGTAGGGATTACTATTAGCATAACTCAAAAAGCAACACCCTTTCATGATAAAGAACGTGCTCTTGGATTTGAAGCAGCATTAAAAGCTCAAGAACGAATTGGAAAATTAGGGGGGCCAAGATGTTGTCGCCTTAGTGCTTATGTTGCCATTGAACAAGCAGTTAAATATCTTAAAAGATTTCACTATGAACTACCAGAGCAGAAAATGATTGGACATTGTGACGTGTATGAATTAAATAAGGAATGTCATCAACAACGATGTCCATACTATCCAAAACATAAGTAGTTCCTTTTTATTTTATTTCCGTTTTCCATGATAGTCGCTTGCTAAGATTATAATTTTCTGTTATTTTTTTCTTCTAAACAATATTCTTTAAATTTTTATACCTCAATAATTAAGTATTAAGAATAAAGGTGATATAAATTACAGATTTAGAAGAACAAATACTTGAAAGAATAGAAAACATGCGTGATGATATCATTAAATTTCATCAAGAAATAGTAAGAATTCCCTCTGAAAATCCTCCTTCGAAATATAAGGAAATTGCTAAATTCGTAGAGAGAAAAATGCGAGAAATTGGTTTAGAAACATCTATTAAAAGAAATAATGTCATAGGTGAACTTTCAAACGGTGATAGTCCCTCATTAATTTTTAATGGACATTTTGATACAGTGGAAGCTTTCAAAGGATGGTCAAAGGATCCATTTGGAGCGGAAATTATTGGAGATAAACTCTATGGCAGAGGTGCATCTGATGATAAATCTTCAGTGACTGCAGAGATTTTTGCCACTCAAGTTTTACTTGAAGCAGGAGTTGATCTTAAAGGAAAATTAATAGTAACTGCTGTAGGAGACGAAGAGACGGGAGGATTAAGAGGGGCAGAATATCTCTTGAGTAATAAATTAGTTTCTGGAGATGCGTGCTTATTAGGAGATGCTGCTAATGGATATCCCTTTGGATATTGTGGGGGAACAATGTATATCACTATAACTATTAAGGGCAAGACCGCTCATGGATTAGCATTCCCGGATCTTCCTCCGCCATACCGTAATGAAAATTCAGGGATTAACACCATTGAGAGGATGGTCAAAGTAATGAATTTCTTACTTGAACTGAAAGAAGAACTGCTTAAAAAGTTCACTAATTATCCCACTTCAGAGGGATGGGGTTCTAATGTGAGTAGTATCAATCTTGCTGAAATTCATGGGGGTACAAAAATCACAACGGTTCCTGATCGTTGTTATCTTCACTTTAGTATAAATACAATTCCAGAACAAGATGTCGCAAGCATAAGGAAGCGACTTCTTGAATTTGTTGAAAAAATGAAAAAGGAAGACCCAGATTTAGATATAATGGTACAAATACCAATTGCCATAGAACCACAAGTAATTGATGAATCTTCTGATTTTGCTAAGATCGTTCAGAAAGTAGCTGAAAAAATTCATGGCGAGAAGAGAGAATTTAAAGCTTTGATGCCTTCTACTGATGCGCACTGGTTTCAAGAAAGAGGCATTCCAACTATCTTAGTTGGTGCTTCTGCAAAAGATAATAACATCCACGCCGAAGATGAGTTTGTTTATATTAAAGATGTAATTGATTTAGTGAAAATGTTTGCTTTGACTGCATTGAATTACTTGAAATAAAAGATATAAAAAGGTTAATTCAAATTATGATAAATGACAAGGATATTCTAAGAAAAATTGATGAAATGCAGGAAGAAATCATTCAATTTCACCAACAAATCATTAAAATTCCTTCAGAGAACCCTCCTGGTAAATATAAAGCCATATCTGAATTTGTTCACACCAAGTTTGAAGAATTAGGTTTAAATATTATATCAAAACGTAATAACGTGATAGGAACCCGTGGGGGCTCTGAACATCCTTCACTTATAATGTATGGTCATATGGACACTGTACCTGCGTACGAAGGATGGACTAAAACCGCACCATTTAGCGCGCAAATTATTGACGGAAAGATCTATGGAAGGGGTGCATGTGATGATAAAGCGTGTATAACTGCAGAAATTTTTGCTTTACAAGCGTTACAAGAACTAAATGTTGAACTTGAAGGAAATTTGACCCTATTAGCAACTATTGATGAAGAAACGGGAGGATTTAACGGAGCTAAATTCGTGCTCGATAAAGGACTTGTTTCGGGAGACGTTTGTCTTTTAGGTGATGGTCGAGGGGGGTTCCCTGCGGCATATACGGGAGGATTTCTTTTAGTAACTTTTTTAATTAAAGGAAGAACAGCTCACGCATTAAGTTTTCCAGATATTCCTCTCTATCGAAATGAACATTCAGGAGTTAATGCAATCCAGAAGATGGTAAGCGTGTTGAATTTTCTAACACAATTGCAAGTAGAATTTCTGAATACTGAGACAAAATTTCCAAATTTTCCTGGACATCCTTCTAAAGTAAGTACAGTTAATATAGCAAAAATTGAGGGAGGAGATAAATTATCTGCTGTACCAGATAAATGCTTGTTATACTGCATTATTAATACCATTCCAGAACAGGATGTTGAAAGTATTAAGACCCGCATTTTAAAGTTCATAGCAGATACTAAAAAAGAAGATCCTGACTTGAACATCAATGTTCAATTTACCATGTCATTTGAACCATTTGCATCAGATATTAATTCAAAATTTGCTAATGCTATTCAAAAAGCAGTAAATACTGTATATGGAGAGGATCGAGAGTTCAAGTTATTCCAATCTGCCAACGATGGCCATTTTTTCCATGAACACGGAATAGATACTATAATTTTGGGAACGGGAAGCCATGAATGTAATGTGCATTCAACTGACGAATTTGTGAGAATCGATGATTTAATTGATACAACAAAAATATTCGCTTTGACAATCTTAAATTATTTCATAAAGAACCCATAGAAGGTTGATCAATCTGAGAAAAAGCTAAGATTTTAATTTTTCTTGAGCTAATTTCATATTTTTTAATACCGTTTTTGCGATGGGTGAATCTAAAGCATCTAATCGAGTTAGCAATGTGTGAGCTTCCTCAAATTGTTCTAATGCCCCCCCGTATTCAGCTTGTTTATACAAAATTGTACCTAATTTGTTTCCATAGATTGCTTGGTTAGCCAAATTTTCAATTCTTTTTGAGATTATAATTGCTTGTTTATACATGGATGCTGCTTCATCCAGTTTTCCTTGGATTCTTAATATCCCTGCCATGCTAGCAAGAATACTCTCTTCTTCTTCAATTTCACTTAATTCTTTTGACAATTCAAGCGCTCTTTGATAATAATTTAAAGCTTGTGAATTATTTTTCAATTTTCTATTTGATTTTGCAATATTTTTATTCATCAAGAGTTTCCAAGAGGGAATTTCTAGTTCTTCACACAATTTTAAAGCTTTGATCCAAAAACATAATGCAGATTCATGTTTATCAAGAGCATCATTTACAAGACCTAACGTGTTTAACACAATCGTTTCATTCTCTGTATTTTCGACTAATTGATAATTCTTTAATGATTCTTCATACCATTTTAATGATTCGAGGAGTTTCCCCTGATCAGAAAATACTTGACCTATGGCATTCAATGATTCTGCCACGGAGACGGTAAAATCTATATCTTTAGCTAGCTTAATCGCTTCTTGATATTTTTCAATTGCAAGATCATAATCTTCTTTTAATTGGTATGTCTTGCCAATGTTATTAATTACAGAAATTTTCAATGCTTGACTGCCAATTTCATCAAAAATTAAAATTGCTTGTTCAAAATTTTTTACAGCTTCATCATATTTAGATTGCTCTTGAAATAATGTTCCAATATTATTTAAAGTCGTTGCTTCACCCATAATGTCCCCCATATTTTTATGTAGCACTAACGCCTTGTTATACCAATCCAATGCGGTGTCATAATTCTCCATGTCTCGATAAATATCTCCAATATTATTGCTTACTATTGCAGTTTGTGATTTACTATCTAATTCTTCGGCTATTTTTAACGATTCCTTCAGTAGCTCTAATGATTTTTCGAAATTTTCTTGATGTTGATATACAAGGGCAATATTGCTAAGATTTATTGCCTTTCCTGTAAGGTTTCCGATACGTTCATTAATTTCCAATGCCTCCTCAAACCATTTTAAAGCATCTTGATATTCTGAATTATCATAATAGAGCAAACCAATATTGTTTAGAACGCTCATCCTTCCTGATAAATTTGCGAGTTGCTCATCAATTAATAATGCCTCTTCGTATTGTCCAAGAGCTTTTTGAAATAAACCTTGATCGTGGTAGAGTGATCCCATGTTGTTAAGTACGGTAGATTTTCCATTTAAATCCCCTAACTCTTCATAAATTTGTTTAGATCTTTCATAATTTTCGAGTGCTTTTGCATAATTACCTATATCATGATAAATACTTCCCATATTATTAAGATAAATAGCTTTTTTATCCGTGAAATCGTTTTGATCCGCAATATCAAACGATTTACCATAATATTCCAAAGCTTTATCGAAATCTCCCTGCTCTTCATATATTCTACCAACATTATTGTAACGCGTGGCGATTCCAGAGATATCTCCTAATTTTTCATCAATTTTATGGGATTCATCATATTTTTGTAAAGCTGATTTGTAGTCTCCTTGTCGATAAAAAATCATTCCCATGTTATTTAAAGCGAGAGATTTAAATTTTAAATCATTTGATGATATAGATAGATTAAGTAATTTCTTAGCACATCTCATGGCATTATCATATAGATCATAATCAATGTATATTTTTAATGCAATATATATTTTCATCAATTTGTTTGGATTTTCAAGGTTATCTTTAAGCCAATTCAATGGATCAATATTAAAAGCTTCCTTATTTAGACTTGGTTTCTTTTCTAAGAAGCGCTCTATAAATCTCGAAGTGTTAAGATCTACACGATAGATATGTTCAGCATTATTCATCCTCTTAATATCCTTAAGAATTTGGTTTATTTTACTAAACTTTTCCTTTGGAGTAATTTCTGTCTCAATTATTTCATAAATTTTTTCTTTTTCTTTATCATCCTCGATATAGTTTAACCAAATTACATTTCTGAGGTTCTCAAGAACTTTCAGAGTCGGAACAATATCAAAATCATCAGAACCCGAATAACCCATAATTATCATAGTTCTATTTTTCGAAATATTTTGAAATAGAGCTTTTTTAAAAGGTTCCACTTGGAATACATTAATTCCTTCTTTATTGGAGCCAAAAGCTTGGATTGTTGCTATTAATGTATCTTTAGTGTCTTTGTTTTTTATAATATTTTTAGTAGATCCATGAATTTTATAAACTGTCTTTAAACCATCATTAAATAAATCTTTTGGATTGTGATATTTTTCAAAGTTCTTTTTTGTAATAATGACTTTTATTTGTTCTCTCGGAACACCTATTTCTAATAAGGATAGTTCAATGAGAAAGTCAAAATTCGTTGTCATTACGAAATTTCCTTGATTTATCATAGTTGCCAAGAAATAATGCTGTAAATTAGGTTTATCGCTCTGCTCATAAAAATCAATAACTTTTAAATCTTCATCAATATTATCGCGAAGAATCTCTAATAATGCCTCAAATCGTAGTTCTGTTAATTTAAGAATTTCTTCGATTTCCTCCTCATCACAAGCAAATTGGATTATAGCTTTCATCATTTTCCGTCCTGCTGGTTGATTCGAAGGATTATCTACAGAACATCCCGCGCCGACTAAAAAACTTAGTGCTTCCTTTTTCATTATGTCAAAGAGGTCAATATTACATTCCTTCATTTAAAATCACTGTATTAGGAATAAACTTGTTAATCCCTAAAACAATTTTAAGTTTTCTTAAAACAACAGATTCTGGATTAAAATAATTTAGAGAAAAATAAGACAAAAAGAAAAAGAATTACTCTTCTAAGGTTTCTTTTCCCATCAAGCGCATTACAGAATCGGCAAGTTTATTTTGAGATCGACTCATGATTCCTTTGATTTTTCCTTCCTTACCTAACACTCTGAGAGAGATACCGTTCCAAACTGAGGATGGCTCACCCTTAACCTTTTTAAATCGATCCCGAAATACCTTGACACTAATTTTATCGTAATTTTGAGCCGCTTCAGAGCACTTAAAACATAAAATGCATTTATCGATATCTACTTTAATTTGCTTCCCTTCTCTTGAAAGGGCTCCAGTCGCACATTCTTTAGTAAAGGTATCGATTACTTTATCATCCTTTTCATCACATGTAAATGTAATTGAGCCTTCCACAACCTTGCGAACCTTATTTCCATTCTCTAAAATTCGAACTTCCTCCTCAAATTCTGGAAGGGAACCATTCTCCACTAATAATAATTGTTTTTCTCCATTAACTAGCAGTTCTAGTGTATATCCTGGACAAATCCACGTACAGCTACCACACCATATACATTTCTCAGTATCTACAACAATTTTTTTGTTTGATTCGACGTGCATTTCCTCTGGAGTTCCAATAGCAGTTTTTTTGAGGGGTTCATTATAAATTGAGACGGTTACCGGACATACTCTATGACAAAAACCACATTCAAGGCATTTACTCTCATCATACTTAAGAATCATCTCATGATTGAGCATCTTGTAAGCATAATGAGTATTATTTTCATCAATTTCGATTGTCTTCTTAACTGGTAATGACATTAACACTCACTTTTTTTTTATTAAAACAATATGATTAATTAATTTCTAAAAAATAAAAATCCTTTTAGTTATTTTAGGATATTATAAAATCCAATTTTATGGTTTTTTTTTAAAATTAGGAAAACATCTGTTTAATCAATGTTTTCAATTGAGGTATTTTATTTATATGGATAACTTGACTAGTTTTCTTCGCCATAATAAATACATTCCAGATTTCTTCAGTGTTTTGAATTTGATCTATAAAAAAGTTGATCCTTTTATTAGCTCTATATGAGTGTCCTTTATATAAATAGGAAACCAAAAATAAACCCATAGGTTTTAAGATGACTGTATGCTCTCCGAATTTGGCTCTGTCGAGACCTTCAGAAAATATCTCACCACTAAATGAATTTAACGCTGAAAGAAATCCTCCGAATAAGTCATTCTCAAAAGACCACTCCTCACTGAAGATATGAGAGAAAAGAGGCATTCCTCCCTCAGCTAAAACCAGCAAGACAACTGGATCTTCATCTAAAGTTTCAACTGTGCTTAAATCTCCTTTCCTTAGCATAGCCTTTATCTGGTCTTCAACATGAATGATATCCATCCGTTTACTTATAGGAATCTCTTCCTCTTTCAAACTTTCCAGTTTATTTACTTCTTTCAATATATTATCATGTTCTATCGATATCTTTTCTGCCAGTATATACATTCCGTGTTCTTCGGCAATTCTTTGTGCTAGAGTTAATAACCTTCTCGCTTCTTTTATATCCAAAATTAGTAAAGCAAGTTTCGCTTGTAATGTGTAAGTTTCAGATAAGATCCAATAAGAATTTGAATCTTGACAGATTTTCAACAATCTCTTCAGTAAAGGATTTATTTCATCAAGAATTTCATCGTTATTCGTTATTTTTAGTTTTTTAAGCAATAGATCACATAATAATGTTAAAGTAACAATTAATATATCATTTTTAACCGTATCCTCATTAATTATTTGCCTAAGTGCTTCATTAATAAGATCTTCATTAATAATTTGTTTAATTAATTCCGTGTCAATTTGGCTTTCAAGATCAGGTTTTAATTTCAAATCATATGCTTTTTCGTCAAGATACGAGTGTTGAATCAGGACATTGTCCTTTTGCTCATTAATTAGTCTTAATTCTCCCAAATACTCTTGAGCAGAATCTAAATCTCCTATATCTATAAAATATTTAACAAAATTTGAAATTAAAGTCGCTAATATGAAATTATTTTGAATTTGATATGATAATTCGAGTGCTGTTTTGAAATGCTCATAACCTTCATCATGTTTTCCTTGCCAGAATTTTAATCCACTAATATTCATATGGATCGCTGATATTAATGTATGATTTCCAGTCGCTTCAATCATGGGTAAACATTTTAAATTATACTCTAATGATTTATCATATTCTCCTTCTAATGAATAGAGTAAACCTAAATTCATGAGATTAAATGCAATGATTTGGTGATTATTAGATTCTTCAGCAAGCTTTTGAGCACGTTCAGCGTAGGACAACGCAGTTTCGAAATCATCCTTTAAAAGAGTATAATGTGCCGTAATCCAAAAGAGGGCTTCAGCAATTTCAGATTTGTTTCCATATTTTTCTCTAATATCTAAACATTGTTTTGCATAACCCATTCCTTGTTTTGGATCTCCTAAAAAATAATAGGTGCCAGCATAGATATAATAAATTGCTGCTTTTTTCCTTTCTTTATCTTCAATAGATTGCCTTTTCGATAATTCGAGTAGCTCTTCACATTCGGTAAGAACTTCTAATATTTTATCAAGAGATCCTAGCCACATTAAAGAAAGGGCCATGTTTAAACAAAAATCTATCAGTTCAATTTTTTTTTTTTTTTTGGAGGTTTTTGCTTCATTGTAACCCATTTGGCTATAATTTAGCCCTTCGGGATAATCTCCTATCTTATTCATTAGAGATGCCATAATTAAATGGAGAGTCAAAGCAGATGGTTGATCTAATGAATTCTCCGTTTCGATATCTTTTAATAATGAGAATGCAGCATTATAATCACCTTCATTGATCAAAGATTCTATTTTAATCAGTTCATCAGGTTTTCGTTGTGGGATCAAGATTTCCCTTAATTTGGTATAAATTATATTTCCAATCCAGTCTTTTTTTTCTTCACTCATTTAAATCATAATATATATTCAATACGTATTTGACAAATTCAATTTTCTTATCATAAATGCCTCATATAATTTTTATATATTTAACGTTTATAAAACTATTCTGAACAGCTTTCAGTATGATAGGAATAAATAATTTTATTATTTTAGAAGAAAAAGATTTTTTGATCCTTTGATTCATTATAGAAAAAATAATAAATTAATATTATAAATTTTTATCCAATCAAATTCAGAGGTCTTTATCTTAAATCTCAATCTTCTTTTCGCTCACACTAGTTCATTCTTTCCCAAATGAGAAGTTCCTCCTGCTTTGGAAATTCAATAAAAAATTTAAATTGTACTTTTTTTTCTTCAAATTCTCTCACTAATTTCATCTATATCTCTCATAATGCTCACGTTCATTAAGGATTATAAAGATTATAATCTTTAGTCTCAATCAATTCCATTAAAAGAGTGTTTATCTATGCTAATAAGTTTAACACGTACATTACTCATTACCTTTTTGAATAAACGTAAAACTTCCTCTATATATGTCTACGCCAAAGGGACTATTAATAAAAGCCCTATCCCCAATAAATTTAACCCAACTTAAACTACTTATGGATCATTTGATATTTCAACCTTAATTAATAGGTTCAACTCTACTCGCACAAAGAAATCCGATAGGTGGCAACATAATATGATTCAAGATTTGGCTGAATATGATACCATCAAGTATGAATTTAAAGCCAATTTGAAATGGTTTGAAGAAGAATTCGATGAATTATTTTTTCCGAAGGTTTATCATTTATCATCAATGGATATTAAGTTAGCAAATGAAATTTTAGATTTCATTTCACAAATGATAAACGAGTATCGTGACGAAGAGCTTCTTTTTGAATTAGTAGTAACTTTGAATAACATTGAGCGTAAACATCCAAATCTTATTTAACTCTTATACAACGCTCATTTGCATTAATGAACATCCTATATAAACAGTTGTTCCAAAAAAGGAGCTCTAATGGAATCAAGTTTAAAGATTGTATTATCATAAATTTGGAGTTTTTTTCCGTAGCTACTTACCTCAATTCTCTATGCCTATAAAACTGATTTCCATAGGTAAATCATTTAAGGGATGTTCATGGGAGGACGAATATTAGAAACCACACTAAGCACAATACTCGCAATAACTATCGCAGATATACAGTATCGGATCATAATAAGTATAGAGTAAATCTTTAATTGTCTAATATTCTCGAGCGAGATTTTTGCTCCGCAATAGGGACAATTGGAGGGAATTTCCCCAACTAGCCAATCAATATTCCATCCTTTCGCTATACGACGAATCTTTCTTCCGCAGTTATCACATCTCGGTCTTGCCATAAGATCAATTTGTATAATTCTTGTAATTTTGACAAAGAAATATTAGAAAATTTAATATATAACTTTTATCCTCAGCATCTGAGATAAGGACTTGAGCATATGAGCTTGAGTTTCATGGAAGCTTCAAGATCTAATACGTCAGAGATATTAGTTGTAATAACGAATTTAACATTAGTTTCACCAGTTTTAATAAGATCGAGAAGAACAATCCCGCTCTTTTTTAGATCCTTTAAACAAGTAGTGTGGGCAATTTGAACATTAATTTATGTTTATAGTTGTTCTATAAAAGGAGCCCTAATGCTATCAAGTTTAAAGATGGTAGTATCATAAATTTGTATTTTTATCTCGTGGGTACTTATTGTTGGCTCAATACGTTCTAAAGAATCCTTTTTCAGGTTCTTTTGAAGAAGGTCAAAATTGGGATCCATTTTATGAAAAAGAAAGATTAATTTAGCATTTGGACTATGACTTTTAATTAAATTAAATAATCCTGTAAAATACATGACTGAAGGAAATATTCTATAGGGATCCTGAACGTCAACAACACAGCTCGCTATTTAAACAGTTGATTTTAATTGTAGATCTTGTATTTATGATATTTCCTTTATAATCTTGTTCTGGATTGTATAAAAAGAAATAAAAATCCTTTTAGTTATTTCCAAGATATAATTTACAAAATAATCTAAAATGATTTGAATCGTTTTTAATTTAAATATAAACAAATAAAAGATATTATAAAAAAGATAATAGATAAAAATTAGGTTTTTTCTAACTCCATTTGACTAATGGCACGACCTGATCTAAAAGGAATGTCATCAATGCTATCTCCCGAAGCATACCCAAATTTCTCTTTAAATGCATCATTTAATGATTGGAAGTATAAAGAAAGTGGTAGGTGTTGAGGACAATTATTGTCACAATTTCCACATTCAACGCAACGATCTGCTACATGTGCAATGCGTGTTAGCTGGTATGTCTCTTTGTTTATTGTTTTTTCCTTACGTTTCTTCTGCACAATGCAATCTACACAATAACAAACAGGACAACCTCTAATACATGTATTGCACATGGTACATGCTTGAAGTCTTTCAATCTTTTCTTCTTGAGGTAATTTGTCCCATTCTTCCAGGTCTTTTGCTCTTTTTGTTATGGAGTTTTCTTTAATTGCTTTAATTTTATCCGAGAGCTTTGCTTTGAGATCATTTGGAAGGGATTTCTTATCAATCTTCGATTTTTCAACAAGTTCATTTCCTTTATCAGAATAGACTTTCAAAATAATTTCATTTGAATCGATTGACATTGTTAATTCATTGAGACCTAAATCCGCCACAACAGGGATTTTACGAGTGCACCTACTGCAATTTTCAGCAATATTTAATGCCACATCAATAACACTTCCATCCTCCATTTTAAACATCAATCCCTTATCACCGATTTTTTCTTTAATAATTTTAGTCTTATCGATGTCTGGGAAATTTCTCATCTCTCGAGAAACGTTAATAACCATTCCTCTATCTTCAAAAGCGATAATGAACAAATTCTCTAAATTAATTTGCTTTATTTTAGCAAGCTCAATTATACCTCTGGTATCACAAGGACGTGCAATAAGTCCGATCTTTTCATGTAAGGCCCCTTGTAGTGTTTTATGAAGGTATTTTGCTGCTGAATCAGTTCTTGCATATCCATAAGCTAATAAATTAGTCAGTGGAAATGAAGTTATGTCATCTACCTTTTCATATACTTTAGGTTGTACAGTAAATCGATCTTCCACGTTAGTTTTTTTATCGATTTTTGTCTCGGCTCCCAATATCTTGTCTACAAATTTCTCTTGGAGGAGAGTTTGCAAGAGTTTTGGAAAGTCATCAATTTTAATTAGATATTCTGCAATTGAATCCATGTATTTCCATCTCAGAGTTATTAAATTATATTATACTTTTTTTAGTAATTTTCATAAACACTTATTTTTTATTCTTATTTTTAAAAATTTTATACTTTAAGGTACTATAAAACCTATGTGTTGTATGGTGCATGCCATTTCTTCTACTGAGTTCTCATTTTTTTAACTCAGTTTCATTAGATAACACATTAATTATTCACGTTTTGGCTTTTTTCTTTGTGTCGCCCCTAGATCTTAAGGGACTTGGTCCTAATTCTCGTATGACTTTATCAAATGCAGTAGCCTCTTGCTGGAACTTCTGGCCTTCTGCTGCGGTGCACCATCCCATGTGAATTCGATTTTCACTAATACCCATTGATCTGAGTACTTCTTTTACATACTCAACTTCCCGGTATGCAAAATAATTCCCAGTTTCATAATCGCATTCTTTTGGATATCATCCAATAATCATGACACCATCAGCTCCTCGCCCAAACGACCTCATTATTAGATCGGATCCCACTCTTCCTGAACAAGGTACGAGTACTGTCCTAATTGAAGAGGGATATTGAGCTCGAATAGTTCCTGCCATATCTGCACTGCCATATCCTCATTTTTGTGAGACTTTCGTATTGAATGCCTCATTCCAACAGAGGAAGGCAATTATTTTTATATCAATATCTTCTGTCATTTTATTTACCTCTTTACTCTTCTATAGGAAGTAATTCATCGATTAATGCCATGTATTGGATATCCCTAAAGTACGTCAGTTCGATTGCTTGTGATGGACAAATAGCGGCACATGTACCACAACCTCGACATTTAATTAAATCCACGACGATATTTCCATTTTCATTGATTGAGATTGCACTATATGGACATGCCTCGATACATTTATAACATTTAGCACATCGCTCATCAGAGGGAGTAGCTCGAATTAATTCCATGGTGTATTTACCTTTACCCATTGGAATACCTGCAGCTGAGGCTGCACCTCGAGCTTGTCCGACAGCGTACGCTATTCCTTTCTGTCCTTGACATGAACCTGCGAGATATATTCCTGGAACTTTAGTGCTAATTGGATCTAATCTAGGATGGTATTCCTTGAGAAACCCATCAGGACTTTTTTCCATATTTAACACTTGCGCAATTTCATTAGTACCTTGAGAGGGAAGGGATGCTGATGAGAGAATTACCATGTGATATTCTTGTTGCACCACTGTATCAGCTCCAACGATTTCCATTTGAACTTTTAGATTTTTCGTTAAAGGATCTTCTTCAATTTTTCCTACAAGTCCTTTAGTGAAAATGATTCCAGCATCTCGAGCTCTCCTGTAGTATTCCTCGTAATCTTTTCCACAATTCCTCATATCTATATAAGATACCATGATTTGGGTTTCAGGATGTTCAGATATTATTAGCTTAGAATTTTTTACTGACAAATTACAACAAACTACTGAACAATATGGATTAGTCTTCACATCACGAGATCCAACGCAATTTATGAACAATATTTTTGTAGGTCGTTTTTTATCAGATGGTCTAATTAGATGACCATAGGTTGGTCCATTAGGCGCTAAAATTCTTTCAAGCTGAATTTGTGTCAGGACATTTTCGAACTTACCATATCCATAATCAGGTCCCTGGTAGATATCCCAACCAGTGGCTACTATAATTGTGCCCACATCAAGTTCCACAATCTCATCTTGCATGCTAAAATCTATAGATTCTTGATCACATACATCTACACATCCAAAGCATTCGACACAGGAATCTCTTACGATATCATAGATAGCGGGTACTGCTTGAGCGAATGCAATATCAATAACCTTACGAGCCGAAAGATTCTCATCAAAGAAGTTTGGGACATAAATCGGACAAACATCAGTACATTGTCCACATCCAGTGCACGTTTTTTCACTTACAAATCGTGCCTTTCTTCTCACTTTTACTTTGAAATTGCCAATATAACCATCAATAGAATCAACTTCTGAATATGTCATTAAATTGATTTTTGAGTGTCTATTGGCTTCAAGCATCTTTGGTCCAAGTATTCAAATGCTGCAATCATCGGTAGGAAATGTTCGATCCAACTGGCTCATCCTTCCTCCTATCGTGCTCTTTTTCTCCACTAAATATACTTGATAACCAGCATCACCTAGATCAATAGCAGTACTTAATCCCGCAATTCCTCCTCCAACCACTAAAGCTGCTTTTGTAACCGGAACCGTTTTTGTAGGTACGTCTTCCAATAATCTTGCTCGTGCTATTCCTGCTCTAATTAGATCAATAGCTTTCAGGAGTGCTTTATCTCGCTCACCTTGATGCACAAAAGAACAATGTTCTCTAATGTTTACAAACTCTAAATATCGTGGAGGTAAACCTGCTTCAGCTAAAATTGCATGAAAGACGGGTTGATGGGTCTTTGGGGTGCACGCAGCAACCACAATTCGATCCAATTTGGCTTCTATGATTTGTTCTTTTATATAGGTAGATCCCCCTTCAGTACACATTGATAAATATTCAAATGCTTTGACACCGGGATAAGTATTAAGTACTTCAACGATTTTAGGAACGTCTAAAATGCCAGCGATATTAATACCTCAGCGACACACGAAAACGCCAACGATAGATAATTCGTTTTCTAAATCTTTGGTCTGTTTTCCAGACAAATTTTACACCTTGACTGTTAAATCCTCCTAATTATTTGAGATTTTTTAATATGGCTTTATCTCATTAATAGTAAAATCTTACAATTAATTTATTGATCTCTTAAATTAAGCTTTTTATTAAAGTTCAATTGTTATGATGATTGTGTTTTAAGATCTGATTATGTAAGAATTATTGGAAAAATTATATTCATAAATAATAAGGTTATAAAAAAAATATTTATAAACATGAATTCAAAATATGGAATGGTTATCAAGAAATACTATTTCCTCTTATATTGAATTCTTTACATCATTCCGATATTAGTAATTTAACAACTTCATAGACTCAAGTAAACAAAAATCTAATCGAAAGATTAGATTCTACGATTATATTATTTTGAAAATAATAATTTAATAATTGAAGTTTTTTTTTATAATCAAAAACAATTTCACTGTTAGATTATTTTTTTACGTGAATACAAATGGATTTAACTGACGAACAAATTAATAGGTATTCACGGCAGATTATACTAAAAGAAGTTGGTGGAATCGGGCAAAAGAAACTGCTAGATTCGAAAATTTCATTAGTTGGATTAGGAGCTCTCGGATCGTCAACTGCTTACTATTTAGCTGCTGCGGGTATCGGAACATTACAGATAATTGATTTTGATACTGTAGAAATCTCAAATTTGCATAGGCAAATACTTCATTTTACAAAGGATATTAACAGTAAAAAAACTACTAGTGCAGCAGATAAGCTAAGATCGTTGAATCCAGATTGTACTATTGAAATTGTTAACGATCATATTACTCCTAAAAATTCTAAAGTTCTACTTAAGGATTCTAACTTTGTTATTGAAGGATCTGATAACCTTCCAACCAAAATGCTCGTAAATGATACATGCATTAATTTAAAAATTCCATTTACAATTGCTGGTGTATTGAGATTTCACGGACAAATTATGACTGTTGTTCCAGAAAATATGACTTCGTGTTATAGGTGCGTGTTCGGTGATATCACCGAAGGGGATTCAAGTATGTCGTGTTCTCAAGCGGGAGTAATTGGTTTCGTTCCTGGAGTTTTAGGTTGCTTGGAAGCCAATGAAGCGCTAAAATATATATTAAATATAGGTGAATTATTAACAAATAAGATAATGTACGTGGATCTTTTAAAAAACAGATTTGATTTTATTGAAGTACACAGAAATAATAAATGTATAGCTTGTGGGGATGATGCCAAGGATTTAGTTGGAGAAGTGAATTATGGGGGTTTGAATTCTTGCAATGAGTAGTATGGGTGAATCAAATTATAAAGGTAGCATTCAATTAGATATTCGAGGTAAAACTTGTCCATTAACCTTTGTATATACAAAATTAGCGCTCGAGGAACTGCCGAAAGGTAAGATTTTAGAAGTGTATTTAGATTTTCCTGCAGCTCTTAAGAATATTCCTGAAAGTTGTAAAACACAAAATATTGCTGAATTATTAGAGATAAAGGAACTTCATTCTGATAAACCAGAATGGATAATACTATTGAAGAAATTGTGAATGAGTGAGACTATTTCTTGCAATATGTTAATGATGATACCCAAATTTTCTTTATCCTCCAGCTATTGCTGGCAATATTATAATCTCATCGTGATGGTTGACAATTGTATCTAAATTTTCAAGTGTACGTATATCTTTACCGTTTAAACCTAATATTATATATTTACTTATAGAATCCGGTGAATCTAAAATCTTTGTTTCGAAGTCCCTTCCAAATTTAGAATTAAGTATTTTTAAAATCTCTTTAATTGAAGATTTGTCTTTAACTGATAAATTTAATTCTTTAGTTTTTGTAATATCTGCTAATAACGATAAGAAATTTATTTTTACATCCATCATTTGGAATGTGTTAGGTTTTTTAGAATATCAATATTATATTCAAAACAAAAAAAAATTAAAAGAAATTAACTATTTTGGTTATAAATTCTCAATTATAAAAACTTAATTCTAATATCAAATAATCTTATAGGTGCTTTTGATTAGAAAAAATAAATTACGGATTGGGCATCTCTCTACAGCTTACCATACAAATTTCATATTAATGGGAAATAAGGATCTAAATGATGATTTTAATATGGGGATTAAGTGGAAATTGTTTGGTACCGGACCATCGATGATCAAGGCATTTCAAAACAAGAAGTTAGATATTGGTTATATGGGATTGCCCCCAGCTATTATAGGAATAGATAAAGGAGTTCCTATTAAATGTGTTGCTGGTGGTCATGTAGAAGGCACTATAATGGTAGCTCACAAAGAACTTAAAACAATGGATCAACTTAATAACAATCTCTCTGATGTTTTTTCTCAATTTAAGGGACATGCTGTTGGAGTTCCAAGTAAAGGATCAATCCATGATGTAATACTAAATTTCTATTTAAAAAAATTCAAACTATTAGACGATGTTGAAGTAAAACATTATAAACAAGCAGAATTTATAGCTTTGGATATGCAAAAGAGAATTTTAGAAGGAGGAGTTGGTACTCCAGCTTTAGCGGTTTTTTCTTCAACAATTTTTGATTCACATTTGATAATTCCTCCAGAATTTTTATGGAAGGATAACCCAAGCTATGGAATCTTCTTTCATGAAGATGTTATAGACAAAGAGCCCGAAATAGTCTTGAAATTTTTAAATTATAATAAAGATGCTTCTTTAATGCTTAGAAAATCTCCTGACAAGGCAGCTAAAATAATATCAACCACTTTTGGGATTTTGACTGAAAGATATGTTTCAGAAGTCCTAAAGATTTCACCTAAATATTGTATAGCTCTTTCAGATGGATATGTAAAATCATCAATGGAATTCGTTAGTATACTTAAAGACTTAGGTTATATTAAAAAGGATATTAAAATTAATGATATTTTTGATTTTAAATTTATACAAGAAGTGCATCCTGAAACAGAACACTATTCTAAACAGGAAACCCACTATTAATTATGAATATTTCTTAAGCTAATATCAAAAGACTCTCTGAATCCCTCAGTTAATAAGATATAGCCTTTTAACATCTGATTAAATATGATTTTTAAGAGAAATAAAATTCATATTATATTTCTGCATAACATTCATATTTCAAATACTTTTCCATCTTTTGAAAGATAATGGATAGATTTCCAAAAGAAAGTGTAAATCATTATATATTAGAAAAACATCACCTCACAAATGATTTTAAAGTGGATGATATACTAAAAATTACAAATGATTTATGTGGTCTGCAAGCTACGGGAACTTTTGAACCATATGTGTATCTCTTTAGTAGAAAAAAAGGGTTTCGAAAGGAGGAATTAGATAAAGAATTATATAAAACAAAATCCCTCTTAAAAGTCAGAGGGATGCGTAATACCATGTTTATTGTACCTAAAAATGATGCTCCCCTTATACATAACGCCACTAATTATCTTAAAGAAAATAGATTTGAGGGTTTTTTCAATTATTCTGATTTTACAAGAATAGAATATAATGAATTAGAAACAAAAATTCTTCAAGTTCTGAAAAATGAATCCTTAATCGCTACAGATATTAAAAAGAGGATTGGCTCGGATAGAAATATCTCCATTATCATATCGTTGATGTGCGATAAACTACTGTTAGTGAGGGATAAACCTCCAAAAGGATGGAAAGACAGAAGAAATACTTATTCTCTAATGAAATATAATTTTCCCGATCTGAATTTTCAAAATGTAGAAGAAATTAAAGCAATTCAAAGTCTTATTCTAAGATATATAAAATCATATGGTCCAGTTACCGAGCAAGATATCACGTGGTGGACAGGATTTACAAAAACTAAAGTTAAAAATGCCATAGATAGCATTCAACTTCATATTGAAAGAATTAATCTTTTTGACGAGATTCACTATATTGAGAAACTTGACTTAGAATCTCTTAAAAACATAAGTCCTCAAAAGACTCAAATCATAAATCTGCTCGCAAACTTGGATCCATACTTGATGGGATATAAGAACAGAAAACGTTTCATTAATGATGAAATTTATGATTTTGTATTCGATCGGTCTGGAAATGCCACCACTACAATTTTATTGGATGGAACAGTGATTGGCATATGGGATTTTCAAAGTAAACCAGACCCTATCGTAAAAATCTTATTATTCGAAAACCAAACAAAAGAAATTTTAAATGATATTAAAAAGCAAGCCAAAATAATGGGGGAATTCATTCTTGAGCAAGGAGTTAAAATCAAAGAATGTAGTAATCCTGAACCTTTAACAAAAAGGAGTGCTGGAACATTCATGAAACCTCTCAAAAATTGTTAATCTTATTTAAAGATTATATATAAAGATTTAAACTTCTAAAAATGATTTCACTTGAGCCATAAAAGCTTCAAAATTATCTCTCCGTATATTATGACCTGCTTTTTGCACTATCGCAAGTTTTGCATCTCCGAATTCTGAAATAATGCTATTTGCATCTTTTTCCCTCAATATACCCTTAGTTGATATTATTATTAATGTTGGTGAATTAATTTTTGGGAATGTTTCGTGCCAATCGACACTGATTTTTAGATTTTCAAAAGTAGTAATTGGGTCATTTAATGAATATTCTTTTTGACCAGCCGCCCAAGTGTCGTTATCCATATCGTCCCATTTTGGGTTCATTCTCTTGCTTGATTTCCTCAATTTCTCTTCTGTCTTCTTCCTGTTCCTCTTTATCATAAATTTAAATATCATGACAAGGAATCTTGCTTTAAATGATTTATTATTAAAAATATAAGCTGGATCTTCTAAAATTATTTTAGAGATCAATTCTGGATGGCTTGCAGCGATTAATGTTGCTATCTGTCCACCCATTGAATGCCCCATCAGGATTGGTTTTTCGAGCAAAAGTGAGTTGATTAATTTCACGATGTCTTCCGAAATTGTTTCTAAGGAGAAATCTATTTCCTTTGCAATTGATTTTCCATGACCGCGAATGTCAGGCATGATGATATCAAAATCATTTTCCAACATGCTTGCAACCCTTGCCCAGCATAACCCATTGTCGGTAAAACCATGAAGCAGAATCATCACTAGTTTTTCTCTCCCTGTTCTATAATAATGCAGAGTTACACCACTATAATCAATAGAAGCTTCCTTCCATTTTGCTGGAATTTCAATAATGATATACTCACCTTGAAAATATTAAAAATAACTAAAATAAAATATAAGAAAAAAGTAAAATAAAAGAATAAAAATGTTAATTATTTATTTCCAAACTCGGTAACATCACCAAAAAGACGCCTGATTGAATCAATACGCTTCTCTTCACCGATTTGTTCGACATTCTTGAGTGAAATCGCTTCTTTGGGACATACTGCTATGCATTGGGGCTCTCTCTTGCCAATTTCGGGGTCGATGAAATCTTCTTTCATGTTTTCACACAGATCACACACCAAGGCTTTTTGGGAGACTATATGCATCGTCATCACTCCAAAGTCGCATGCTCTTGCACAAAAACCGCAGCCATTGCATTTATCTTCATCTACAATGATGGAACCATCTTCAGCTTTATCCAATGCTTTTTCTGGACATGATTCCACGCAAGGCGCATCTTCACACTTCTGGCATGCTAGGGCAATGTTAAATACGGGCTCGATTCTAACCCGATGAATTCGCGTGTTAATTGGATTGAATTCTCCATCATGAACGAAGGAACAAACAGATTCACACGTTTCACAACCCGTACAGAGGTCTGGATCGACGATGATAAATTGATGAATCTTTTTTTTCCGCGTTGCCATTATTTCTTACCTCCTTTTGTTGTTGCCGGTTTTAGTTTTCCAATAACAAAATCTAATCCCAATCTCTTTAACGTGTCATCAGTTGGAATTCCAGTCTCTTTATCCCATCCTCTCGCTTCATAATAACCGCTTAGAAGTGTTTGATATCCATCTTCCTTGAGAGTTACACCTTTAGCAGGACCTTTTGTATGTGCATCCTTGAAGAACTTTTCGGGGGGGTGATCATCTGCTCGTGTCCATCCTTCTCTAATGTTGAAACACTTGGAAAGGTTCACTATTGCTTCTCCACGTTTCAATATGGATTCTTCGGTATGTGGAATACCAGTAACGAGTTCATATACTTTTGCCATTTCTGCATCATTTTCATAAATACCTCGCGTGAACTTGCAAATTATATAAGAATCGATGATTGCATACACGTCTTCAGTTGCTATAATCTTTTTTCCTCTTTCAAGAGGTTTTTCATATCCAAAGCGGTCAAAAGTCCCTTTTGCATCCAATCCATATGCTCCATTACGCAAATGACAAGCACCACGTATGGATACGCTCTCTCCGACCGCGAAGGAAGTCATGCCATGTAAATCGAATGCAGGCATTTCTAGGCCTTTAATCTGCATGCCATAATAGCTTGCATTTTTGCGACCCATTTCTTCCAAACGAATTCCAGCTTGTTTGCATCCATCACCGAAAATTTCACCAGCAAACCCCGTACCCATACAAATTTCTTCAGTAAATTTCACTAAATTAGTAGTAGATCCAAATGGAAGTTCATAACCTAGATCTTTTTTAGTTATAAGCCCTAATTCAAATAATTCAGCCGCCATAGAGGCCGTTACTCCACCTGATATCGCATCAATACCTAAATCATCACATAACTGGACGCATTTAAATACCGTTGGCCAATCAGAAGTACCCATATTTGAACCAAATGAATAGCACATTTCAACGTCTATAGAAGCTATCAGATTAGGATATTCTGGGTGAGTTTTTGAGACCCTTGCTATATGGTCACATGCAATGGAGCATTGTGAGCATGCCACTTTCTTCACTATCCAATCTTGGTTAAGTGTATCTCCTGTGAATTTTCCATTATCAATTTCCTCCCACGTACCTTCTCGATAATTCTTGGTAGGAAACATACCCAACTTATTGTAACTGGTGATTCCTGCTGGTGTTCCCAAATCTCGATATTTAGCTGTTGCTGGTCCATTTGCCACTTTAATAAGTTTTTTTGCGGCTTTATAAAATTCTACTGGTTGCGCTACTTTTATACTTTGGGTGCCCCTAAAGCAAATAGCTTTTAAATTCTTACTTCCCATTACAGCCCCCATTCCAGTTCGACCAGCTTGTCTATTTCGATCATTTGTAATGCATCCCATTCGACTCATGCGTTCTCCAGAAGGACCAATTGACATCACAGCTAATCGATGATCTTGAAAATCTTCCCGTATGAGTTCCTCAGTTTCGAAATTCCCTTTTCCCCAAACAGTTTTTTCACATGGCACAAGATAATAATCACCATCGTCCACAACCAAATAAACTGGTTCCGAAGCTTTACCTTTGATAACTATCGTGTTGATGCCCGCTCTTCGAGCTTGAGCTCCGACAGAACCCGAGGAAATAGCCATTCCAAACATTCCAGTTAACGGAGATTTAGCAAATACACCGTATTTTGAACTTGTAGGTAAAATTGTTGATGGAAAAGGACCAATTGCCCAAACAAATACATTTTCAGGACTTAAAGGATCCACCCCGGGCTTCAATTCATCCCATAGAATTTTAGCGCCAAAACCGTACCCTCCAATCCAGTCTCGAACGAATTCATTCGATAACGTTGATTTGTCAATTTTTCCATTAGTTAAATCCACATCCAGCCTAACTTGAGAATAGCCAGTTATCGTGTCTGGTATGGGGATATCCTTAGATTTACTCATTTTTTATTAATCACTTGTTCTATCTTATTATTTTGAATTTTTTTTATTAAACAATTTATAATAGAGAACTACTATTTATTAGGTTACCTCTTAAACTAAGATTCTAATGTAATTCCAAGTTCTCTATCCTCAGCCTTTTAGAACTACTTATTTGGTTGAAGGATAATTCTTACTTTGTTTTTATTTTATTTAAATTTCGATATGATGAAAAGAGTCACTTAATGCATAAAAATTGCTTTCTTTCTATAATCAAACTATATAAAAATGTTCTACATCTATATTTATCAACAATAAACAATTAATTTGACATATTATGACTGAGTCTGGAGATTTAAAAAAGGCGAAAAAAGCTAAAGAACTCATTTCAAATGAATTAACCAAAGGATTAATTGAATCAGTAAATTATTGTTATAGTTGTAATCGGTGTAACACTGCTTGTCCTGTTTCATATCTGGGAACATTTTATCCTCGAAATTTAATTACCGACATAACATTTTTATCCGTTGAAGAAGCATTGGAAAGAAATAATGTTTGGAACTGCTTGTCATGCGGAGCGTGCGTAGAATACTGTCCAATGTCAAAAAGTAACACAGGCGTAAACTTTCTAGATCTCATTCTAAATCTCAGAAAAATCGTTTCATCCTATGAACCTTTGCGGTTGCAAATGAATGAATGCCAACATAATCGAGAATATATTAATCTCCCTAAAATGATTGCGAATGATGAAGTACAAATAATAGATAGGCTTGGATTTCTTAAAAATACAAATTTAAAGATAAAAAATGAGGGAGAAATAGGATACTTTATGGGCTGTGTGCCTTTTATGGGAGGTAATCCTCCTTGTACAAGCGCTTGTCCAGCTGGAGTTGATGTTCAAGGATACGTTGGATTGATAAAAGAAGGCAAGTTTCAAGAAGCCTTAGATTTGATAAGAGAAAGAAATCCTTTTCCAGTTGTGTGTGGTAGAGTCTGCACCCATCCGTGTGAGAGTAATTGTAATCGAGAAAATATTGATGATCCTATTGCCATAAGAGCTTTAAAAAGATTCGTTTCTGATTGGGAGATCCAAAATAAAGGACACTCGAAATTCAATCCCGTAAAACTAACAAAAGATAAGGTTGCTATAATTGGAGCTGGACCAGCAGGATTATCTGCTGCATTTTATTTAGCATTGAAAGGATATAAACCAACAGTTTTTGAAGAATCTTCATATAAAGGTGGAAAATTGAGAAGTGGGATCCCAGAATATCGTTTACCTCAAGATACTTTAGACTATGAAATCGAATTCATTGAAAAAATGGGAGTAGAGATAAAAACAAATACACCAGTTGGACTTGATTTAACGTTTAATGATTTAAGAGAACAAGGCTATAAAGCAATATATATAGGAATTGGATTAGGAGAATCTCGTGATATGGGAGTTGATGGAGAAGATTTAGACAATGTTTTGAATGGATTAGAATTTCTTGAAAACGTAAATATTTTTAATGAAAAATATGATTTCACTGGTAAAGTCATTGGTGTGGTGGGAGGGGGAAATGTTGCCATTGATTCAGCACGAACAGTATTAAGATTAGGAGCAAAAAAAGTGATGCTTATTTATAGACGTTCCGAAAATGAGATGCCTGCTTTAAAAGAAGAAGTCGAAGATGCGAAAAATGAGGGTATCGAATTCCAATTTTTAACAAATCCAATTCATTTAATTAGAGGAGATACTGGTTTTTGTGAAGAAGCAGAATGCATTCAAATGGAACTTGGAGAACCTGATGCTTCGGGACGGAGAAGTCCTATTGAGATAGAGGGATCGGAATTTAAAATTAAAATTGATATGATTATCTTAGCAATAGGTCAAGTAGCAAATTATAATCTTATAAAAGCAGCGGAAAATAAACTAGAATTTGATAAACGTGGTAGAATTAAATATGATGCTCTAACTTTAGAGACTAATCTTGCTGGTGTATTTGCAGGAGGGGACATTTTAGCCCAAAAAGGAATTGCAATTAATGCAATTTCAAATGGCTATGAAGCTGCTATATCAATTGATAGATATTTGAGTGGTCAAGATCTCAAGGAAAATCGAATCATTAGATCCGAATTCAAAAAATCACCAATTCCAAAAAAAACAATAAACGAAAAATTCAGGAACGATATGGATGAGTTAGATGTTGATAGTAGAATAAAATCATTTGATGAAGTAGAAATTGGTTTGACCGAAGAGATAGCGATCAAAGAGGCAAATCGCTGCATGAATTGCGGTAGTTGTAGTAGCCTTGATCAAATGATCAATGAACCTATTGGCAAGTTAAATTACGGAATGCAACCCTCCATGTCTTATCATAATACTATTGATTACTTAAAAATTCCTAGAACTGTTATTGGACTTTTAAATCATAAAGATATAACCCCCGTAGTCTTAAAAGATGAAAAATGTTGTGGTCATGACAGTTTATGGCAAGGAGATTTTGCTACTTTTGAACGCCTAGCAAGACATAATGTTAAAACTTTTAAAGACGCTGGTGTAAAGACTCTAATCTTTAGTTGTGCAGAAGGATATTATACTTGGAAACACAAATATCCCGAATTATTTGATGGAGACGACGAATTTGATTTTGAAATTTATCATATAACTGAATACATTTTGAAGGAAAATCTTTTAGATGGGTTAAAATTTCCAATATCTAACAAAATTAAAGTAACTTATCATGATGCATGTCGGTTGGGGCGATTAAGCAAAATTTTTGATGAACCAAGGGATATTTTAAAAGAAATCCCTTTCATAGAAGTTATTGAGATGGAAAGCAATAAAGAAGACGCTCTATGTTGTGGTGTAAACGCATATATTAGTTGCGATGAATATTCCAAGACAATCCAAAGAAATAGGATTTTAGAAGCTATAAGTACTGGTGCCTCTTATCTTTTAGTTAGTTGTCCCAAGTGCCTAGCTCACTTTAATTGCTATTTAGATGAACATCCTGAAATGAAAGAAAAAATACAAGTTATAGAATTTACGAGCTTTCTAGGAAATTTACTCTTTCTAAATTAATTTTTATTTAATATCTCAAATAATTATTTATCATCAATAAATTAAAAATTAGTGCTTAATTTAGCTTTTTTAAGAAAAATTATGTTATATCAAATTATACTTGTTAAAGAGTTGTTGTTTTAATTTGCCCTATAAAATTTTAGAGAAAAAGGAGCTCGGAAAAAGTGGAGTATTGTTTGAGATGATCCTATCTACTCCATTAATTGCGAAAAAAGCTCATGCTGGGAATTTTATACTCCTTCGAATAAATGAAACTGGAGAAAGATTTCCGCTAACTATTGCTGATTATGATCGAGATGAAGGAACTATAACAATTGTATTCCAAGTTGTTGGTAAGAGTACAAAGCAATTATCAAGCCTAAATCTTGGTGATGAGATTCTTGATGTTGTCGGACCTTTAGGTAATAAAATTCATATCCAAAAGTACGAACATCCGGTGGTACTCATCGGTGGAGGTGTCGGTATAGCTCCTGTTTATCCCCAAGCAAAAGAATTGAAGGAAGTTGGAAATACTATAATCTGTATATTAGGTGCTAGAAATACGGATTTATTATTTTGGCGTGAGAAGTTAAGAAGTGTAAGCGATGAATTAATAATATGCACTGATGATGGAACTGAAGGTATAAAAGGGGTAGTAACAGAACCACTGAAAGATATAATTATTCATCGAAAAATTAGTATTGTTGTTGCAATTGGACCTTTGATAATGATGAAATATGTCGCACTCACAACTGATGGATCTAGAGATTTACCCAAGGTTAAAACCTTTGCTTCTTTAAATACTATCATGATTGATGGAACTGGGATGTGTGGTGGATGCCGATTTACCACTCTGAATGGAGAAATTTATCATTCATGTGTAGATGGTCCAGATGTTGATGCTCATATGGTAGATTTTGATAATTTATTAAATCGTTCAAAGAGATTTAATGAACAAGAAAAACAATCATTAGAAAAATATGATACTGAATGCAGAGCATTAAATAAATTTAGAAGTGAGGCTCACTAAAATGGAAAACCAATCACCTTTAATCAAAATTTTAAATGATAATGAATCTAAAATTTTAACAAATGGTAAATATACCAAAAATCAATTCGATTATTTAATACGTTCATTAACTCAAGCGGAAAGTACACGATTCCAAATCTTAGAAAAAATTAAAGAGACAGGTAAAATTGATGTTGAAAAAATTAAGTCGGAATTGGATCTTTCAGATGAGATTGTAGAAATAAGCGTTGATTATTTAAGAGAATTAGGATTGTTAGGTTTTATAAATGAACATCCTAGATTTTTCCAGGAGATTATTGAAAATTCTGATCATCCTGGGATATTTCCAAGTACCCAACTAATTAAAGACAAAAATCTTTGTTGTGGATGTGGATTATGTGTAGCAGTTTGCCCAGTTAATGCAATAGATTATTTAGAAGGGACTTTCAAAATTAATGAGGATATGTGTATAAAGTGTGGCTTATGTTATTCAGCTTGTCCGAGATCATTTTTTCCACAGCAATTAAATGAGTTAGAGCAAAAAAATGATCAAAATATTCAGTTTTCTGAACAATTTAAATATTATCGAATGCTATGTACTGCCCAAACTACCGAAGATAGAATTAAATCGGTGGCACAAGATGGAGGCATAGTTACAACATTATTAAAAACAGCTTTTAAAGAAGGATATATAGATGGTTCTTTTGCAGTTACTTTAGGGGACCAACCATTAAAACCCTTACCAATTTTTGTTGAAAACGAAGAATCTCTTTTAAAAACTGCTGGAACTAAGTACACCAATGTTCCATTATTAAAAATATTTTACGATGCGAAAGAACATAAAAAAATTGCTGTAGTAGGAACACCCTGTATAATGAAAGCGCTCAAAAAAATTTCAGCCCTTCCATTAAATAAGCCTTTCTTTGACAATATCGCATTAAAAATCGGAGTTTTTTGTATGGAGTCATTCGATTATCATAAAATTGAAGAACTCTTAAAAAACGAGTTTAATGTGTATCCGTCTGATATAAGAAAGATGAACATAGACAAGGGTAAATTTATCATATACGATCAAGATAGTAACATCTCTAAAATCCCAATTAAAAGAATTAAGAAATATGGCAGATTTGGGTGTTTTTTTTGTGATGACTTAACAGCAGAACATGCTGATATCTCAGTAGGATCAATCGGTTCAGAACCTGGTTGGTCAACCGTAATAATTAGAACAAAAAAAGGCGAAGATTTTTGTCATAAAGCTTTTGATATGAATTTAATTAGAAAAAAGGAAATTGGAGAAGGCGACAAGAGTTTTGAAGATTTAAGTAAGATTGCCAAGTCTAAACAAAAGAAATTTATTGAATTTCGAAGGGTTAAGATGCTTCAACAAGAACCTAGTGAAAGAATTAAAAATTTTGAAGAAGTCCCGTTTGGATTATCTGATGAAATGATGGAACGTGAAGTTCAACGATGTTTGCAGTGTGGTCTCCCGTTGTGTGTTACTGGTTGTCCCGTCAATATCAGAATACCAGAATTTATTAAACTTCTTAAAGAAGAAAAACACGTAGCCGCTCTTTATAAAATTAAAAGTAGTAATCTTTTACCTGCTATCTGTGGACGCGTTTGTCCACAAGAAGTGCAGTGTGAAAATTCATGTCTACTAGGATCTCTTGGAGAACCCATTGCTATTGGTTATTTAGAAAGGTACATTGCAGATTGGGAAAGAAGAAATAAATTAAAGGAATGCCCTGATTGTGCAGCTCCTAATGAAATAAAAGTTGCAGTTATTGGTTCTGGACCTGCTGGATTAGCATGTGCCGGAGAACTTGCAATGAGGGGATATGACGTATCTATATTTGAAGCATTTCATGCTGGAGGAGGTGTATTAACTTATGGAATTCCCGAATTTAGATTACCGAAGGAGATTGTCAAAGATGAGATAGAAACTCTCAAAATGATCGGCGTAAAAGTAAATTATAATGCAATCATTGGAAAAATCTTAACGATAGAAGATTTACAGGAAATGGGCTTTAAAGCGTTTTTCATTGGTGTTGGAGCAGGATTACCAACTTTCTTAAAGGTTTCTGGGCTGAACTTAAATGGTGTTCTTTCTGCTAATGAATTCTTAACTCGTTCTAATCTAATGAAGGCTTATAGATTCCCCGAATATGATACACCAATAAAGATTGGGAAAATTGTTACAGTAATTGGTGGAGGGAATGTAGCTCTAGATTCAGCTCGAACTGCTTTAAGATTGGGTGCTGAACGAGTTATTATTGTATATAGGAGATCAGAAGCAGAAATGCCTGCTAGAAGGGAAGAGTATCACCATGCTTTAGAGGAAGGAATAGATTTTCAATTTTTGACTAATCCCGTGAGATTTGTTGGTGATGAAGAAGGAAATGTAAGAAAAATGGAAGTTTTAAAGATGAAATTAGGTGAACCGGATCAATCGGGGCGTAGAAGCCCAATACCTATCGAAAATTCAGAATATTCAATAGAAACTGATATGATAATAGTCGCTGTAGGAACTAAAGCAAATCCGGTTCTTACGAAATCTATACCAGAATTAAAGATCAATAAATGGGGATACATTGAGACTAATGATGATGGTCAAACTAACATTGAGTACATCTTCGCAGGAGGAGATATTGTTACTGGATCAGCCACGGTGATTTCTGCTATGGGTGCAGGAAAAAAAGCTGCAAAAGCAATGGATGAATACTTAAGAAGAAAATATATCCCGGAAGAAAATGACTAATCCCCATTTCTTCATTCTATTTTTGTTTTAGAAAAAACCTCTTATTTTTTTGAAATTACTCCTAATAAGATTCTGATACATATTTAAGAACCTTTATCTAATAAGAAAACCTAAATTATCTTGCAAACGACCAACATAGTCAGAATTGAAAATTTAATGAAACAAAAACATTCTCTCACAGCCAAGATGGGTCCATCCATTGGATCTTCAATACGAGATTGGATGAGATTGACATTATCTAATGGATCTGTTGCACTGAAGTATTATCCACGTGTATTTTTAATTGATCTTTTAAGTACTTTTGGCATACCTTTCCGGGTTTATGAGAGATGGCGGTTTGATAAGATAGTAGAACAAATTGAACTGAAAAAACCTCCGATATTTATTTTAGGTCATTGGAGAAGTGGAACTACACACTTGCATAATTTAATGGTTCAAGATCCTCAATTTGGATATGTTACAATGTTCCAAGCAGCCTTTCCAAAATCCTTTTTAGCAAATAAATTTTTTGAGAACTTTATGAAAATTTTCTTGCCAGATAAAAGACCCATGGATAATATGAGATTGGGTTTGGATTTTGCTCAAGAAGAGGAGATGGCATTAGGCAATCTCTTTCCATACTCTTTTTATAATGGATTCTACTTTCCAAGAAAATTAAAAGAATTCTATTATAAATATATCCGATTTGAAAACGTGCCTAGTAGAATTAGGCAAAAATGGAACGAAGTTTACAATTCTCTATTAAGAAAAGCCACACTTAACATGCATGGGAAACGTCTAATCTTAAAAAATCCCGCTAATACAGCTCGAATAAAATTTCTATTGGAACTATTTCCCGAAGCCCAATTCATTCATATTTATCGCAATCCATATATCGTCTACATGTCAACAAAATATTTTTACGAGAAAATGATACGAGCATTTACATTTCAAAATATCTCCGATGAAGATTTAGAGAATCAGATTCTTTGGATTTATAAAAGAATGATGGAATCCTATTTTGAAGAAAAAAAATTGATCCCAAAAGGTAACTTGATAGAAATCAAGTTCGAGAATTTAGAATCAGACCCACTTTACGAATTAGAATCAATATACAACGGATTAAACATTTCAGGTTTTAAAAATTCAGAGCAAGCATTTCTTAACTATTTAAAACCTTTAAAATCCTACAAAAAGAATGTATTCGAATTTTCTCAAAGGATAATTGATAAAGTGAATGTTTATTGGAATTTCACAATAGAAAAATGGAAATATGATATTCCTAAATTACCTATCTCTAAGTCTACCTAATTTCTCTTCTTTCCTTGTGGACAAACTTTAAGGCAATTAGAGCAGTAATTATTTGTTAACATGCTTTCGATACACTTGCTTCTATCAATATGAGTAATTATCTTGGCATCCTGACCCTTATGGATTGGTTTATCGTAAGTGGCTTTACCAACACAATTATCAATGCAGGCACCGCAAGACTCACAGAAACTTTCCATCTCACTAAAATCGCTTTCTTTAGTTTTTGGGATATCTGCATCGGTAGTAATTATACTCCATCTTTGACGTGGTCCGAATTCAGGAGTAACAATAAGACCATTCCTTCCCATATAACCTAAATTAGCTGCTTTAGCATGAGCTGTGAATAACAATTTGCCTCCAAATGGATGGTGTGCTTCAGTCCGATAACCTTGTTGTTGCAGATATTCCGTCAATTTAATAGTAATCTTTCCTAATTCATCGTACACTCTAAAAGATTCGATCCCACAATTTATACCTGGAGCGTCTTTAATCATGTTCCATTTCATTTCCATTCCAAGGACTATCGCATTTTTTCCAATGATAGGTAAATCTTTAAAGATATAACCTTCTTGTACAGGAACATATCCAATTAAATCTATACCATCATCAATTGCTCTTTCTTCGAAATCTTTCCAAAATTCAGGAGTAGTTTCTGTTTTTTCATTTTTTTCATTGTTATATTTGGTCTTATTAGCCAATTGGAATCCTTTAAAAGTTCCAGTTAAATATTTACTAAATTCTTTAGCAGTTTTTGGGTCCAATTTTTGCTGAGAATTCAATTTCATAGTAAATAGTTCCTGGGGAACTTTAAACACCAAATTCTCATTACAACCTATAAATGTTGGCTCAGGTTTTTTCTTACCTTCGATAATTTATACACCTAGAAAATAAAATAGCAAAATTTTAACTTGTTAAATTATATTAGAATAACGAGATTAACAAGTCATTGGTTTTAAATATTAAGGAATTTAAATATCATTGTCCTTTTTGTGATAATCCATTAGCATGGCGTGGCTCTAAGTGCTTCAATGTATATTGTCAAGGACAAGAATTTAATGTTGATAACTTAGTTACTTACAGGTTAAATCCAGAGTTGGGGATTGGACGAATCATAAAAAGGTTAGAAATTCCTGCTTCAAGCTCTTTAGACGGTAAAGATTCGATTATAGATTTGAAATTTAAAGTAATATTTGAAAATAATCTAACTAAAATCTTATCTCCAATTGATCTTATTCATAACATTTTCTCTACAAATAAGCGTATAATTACCGAGAAAGGAATAGGGGTAATTAATTCAAAAGAGTTTCATATTAATAAAGGAAAAATATCATATGAGGTTCTATATTCTGATGGTAATTTGCAGCAAGTTGAAGAAAAGGAAATTTTATCACTATATCATAAATCGCTGAAAAAAATAATTGAGCAACAGACTTTTGATAACCCTAAATATTTTTTAATTAAGTATTGGGCTAATCTATTCCATTCGTATTATATGTCTTACCAGATAAAATGTATAACTAATTCTCGTTTATCATTAATGCCTCATCAGATTAATGTCGCTCACAGATTATCAGAGGAATATTTCCCACGTGTAATTTTAGCAGATGAAGTAGGTCTTGGGAAAACAATTGAAGCTGGAATTTATATAAAAGAAATGATGGCGCGAAATTTAGCAAATCGGATATTAATTATCGTTCCTGCTACATTGGTCAAGCAATGGCAGTTTGAGTTGTCCAATAAGTTCAATATTGAATTTAAGATCTACGATGGAAAGAAGACTAAAGAACTCCTTAAAAAAGGAGATTATAGAAAATCTAAATTATTCCAAAATCCGTTTTATTATGATAATCTTATTATATGCTCATTACAATTCGCTCGAAATCCTAAATATGTCGAACTATTAACACAAATTTCCTGGGATATAGCAATTTTTGATGAAGCCCATCATTTAAGGCGTTATGTTACGAACTTGAGCACCGGAAAATATCGAGAAACACTTAATTATGTGCTTGCTAGAAAAATTAGTGAAAATTGTGAAAGTTTATTGCTTTTAACTGCAACTCCTCTGCAACTTCATTCATTTGATTTATATTCATTAATAGAATTAATTCAAGGAGAAGTATTTGAAAATTTCTCTGATTTTGAGCATTTTCGTAAAAATATGCCTTTTATAAGTCTCCTTACTAATAATATCAATCATCTCGAGAAATTGAATAATTTTGAAATAAAAAATACGATTAAACTATTGAGAGATCTTGGTTATGTAGATAATAGACAAGAAGACTCAAGAATCAGTGCTTTAATAAAGAATGAGACATTTAAAACAAGCATTTTAAAAAAAATAGAAAAAGATCACACTCTTTCAAAATTTCTCATCAGGAATCGAAAAAAGAACGTTTTTTTTGATGACTTTTTGAATGAAAGAGTGGTTAGAACTATTATGGTACATCCTACTACGCAAGAATTAGAGATTTATAATGAAATTCGCCTTTATCTCGCTAAAATCTATAATTCTTCAATTAATAAGGCAAATGTAGGAATTGGATTTGTAGTATCTACACTCCAAAAGTTATTGACAAGTTCCAAGCATGCATTTATGAAGAGTATTGAACGCCGATTAGAACAAATCGAACGATCTAAAAGTTTACTTTCTCAAATTGATGACCTAATTGAAGAAGAACCAGAGTTTTTCGAATCAGAATTTGAAGATGAGTACATAGATTCTGAAATAATAAATTCATTTGGGAAATCAAGAAAAAAAAAAGAAGAAACACCTGCCTTAGATCTTGTTAATCAAGAAAAAATGTTGAAGGAATTCTATGATCGCCTGAAAATAATCCCTTATGATTCTAAGATTGAAAAATTACTTGAATTAATGAATCATATTCGCGTTCAAAATAATAGAGAAAAGGTTATTATTTTTACTCAATTCGTAGATACGTTGTTTTACATCAAAAAGTTATTAGAAAAGCAAGGTTATCAGGTTGGAACTTTCTATGGTGGGATGAATAAAGAAGAAAAAGATAGCGCTGTAGAACTTTTCAAGAATAGCGATAAATTTTTTGTTTTACTTTCTACTGAAATTGGAGGAGAAGGTCGAAATTTTCAATTTTGTAGAATCTTAATAAATTATGATTTGCCTTGGAATCCCATGAAGCTTGAACAAAGAATAGGTCGCTTAGATAGAATTGGGCAACAATCCAAAGAAATTTATATCTATAATTTTTTCTTAGAAGATACAATCGAAACCGATATTATATTTGTACTCGATAAGCGTATTAATTTATTTAAAGAGTCTATAGGGCAATTAGAACCCATAATTGGAAATATAGAGAAAGATTTAAAGAATTTGATATTCACAACTGAAACAGAAAAAAGAAGAAAGCTGAATGAATTCACTCGTAAACTAGATTCTGAGGTAAGAAAGGCACAAGAGATAGAAATGCAGCTAGATGATTTAATGATAGATAAAAAATCATTTAAAGTTGATAACCTTATAACTTCTGCAGCAGCGTGTGAGGAAGTCAAACTCAGCCATAATGAATTATTCTTACTCATGAAATATTTTTTCAATCTTGAAGATAATAGATATGGGTCTATAATCAATAATGATGGAAATAAACAAGATTTAACTTTCAAAAATGAGGTAATTGTTCAACTCTCTAACAAAATATTTAAAAACCCGAACTATAGATTCAAAAAAGATCATTATTTTGGAACTTTTGATTTAAATATTGCAAGAGAAAAAGAAGAAATCGACTTTTTTGCTCTTGGTCATCCATTGATTAATAATATTCTGGAATTTTGCATTTCAAAGCTATTTAAAGGACAATTTTCGGTTTTACATTTAAAAAAATCCCAAATTCCTAAAAAGCTAAATACAAAATTAAATGATGTTGATGAATTATATTTATTTCTCTTTAACGTGAAATTTCAAGGATATATTATTGAAAAACAATATGTGGGAATAATTGTTGATAAGAATGGGAATGAAATCGAAGCATTATCAGATTTTATATTAGATATTGACAATTTTAATGATATATTTAATTTCAAAATTGGATTAGGATCTAAAATACATGTGCGTGTAGATAATATTAATGAACTCCGTGAGAAAGCTAAAAGTACGGTAAAATTGAAGACTTCACAATGGAAACGCGAGATAAAAGAATTAAACAATAAAATTTTTAATATTGAAAAGAATAAAAAACAGCGGATTCATAACTATAAACTCAGAATGTTAAATTTTAAACTTGAATCACTTAAGATTAAATTAGAAAAGAAAAAATCACAACTTCCTTCTAAACGACAAATGCAAAAGATCCACAATATGGGTGATGAAGGAGAAAAACAAGAAAGATTAAGAAAAATAAAATTAGTAGAAGAAGATATTCTTATCCTGAATAATGATTTCTATCAGACAAAACGAAATCTGGACGATCTTGAATTTGATTATCAAGATCTTCAAAAAGATATGGATAAAAGAAATTTAGCTAAATTTTATACCAACCTTGACGCATTTGCAGTAATTTGTTTTGATTCATATGAAATGCAAAAATAAATTTTTTTATAAAAAAAGAGAAAAAATTATAATTCTTACTTTTCGTGCTCAAAGATCCAATATAATCCTGAATTGAATCTAAATTCCCAGCCTTTTCCAACCATTTCATTTAGAAGATTTTCAATATTACTCGCGACTTTATCTGGATTCATACCAGGTTTTAAAAATTCTACTTTATATTTTTTCACCCACACACCTCTCCTTTTTTAATTATCATTTTAAATTTTAAAGACTTTTAAAATGACATGGTATGTGGACGATAACAAATCTTAGGTTAAAAAGTATCATACATCACAAGGTTACGCGCAACCCGCTTCGGTTCGCTTAAATATTTTAACCTATTATAACTATCATACCACTTAAATTCAAAAAATTCGTACCATTCTAAGACTTTTGTTGAGACAGAAAAACTTTTTTTAGAATAGTTAAAACTTAATTTTTTCATTGCTATTATTTTAAAAAAGTTCCTATATGAAGGTTCTAAAAGTAAAATCTATTTAAAACCAGGTAAATTCACTTTTATCAAGTTTTTCACGAACTTTTTTATCATCTTTTTTTAATTGACCAACTTTTTTACTTTTCGAATATGGTTTTATATCGTCATGGTGTGATTTCCCTTTTTCATCATGTTTATGCTCTTTTAGATGACTTATTCTATGTTCATACTTTTTACTCGTAATAATCCCTCATTTAACTTATTAAGATTAAGTATCATATTTATAACTTTTATAATTAGTTTTCGCATGCATAGTATATGGAGTGTATAATATAATAGAAGGATCTATTTTTATAATCTCAATTAAATATAAATATAACCAAAAATGTCAAATAAATATTATTATCTATTCATAAAAAATTAAAAATTTTAGATTTATTAAAAATTTCAATAGTAGCATGTATTCTAATTATTATTTTTGTTACTGAGGTTGCTGAATTATGCATATGGTTATTAGACTTATTCCATAGCACTGGAAGCACACACACTGCTTGTCAAATTGTTGGTTGTTGTTAGTGTTATGTTTATAAAGAGCTGATTAAATGAAGACAATAGAAAATAAGGAAAAAAATCATAAAGCTTTTTGGAAAAGGTTTAGTGAAAGATGGTTATTGGTTAATTTAGTTAGTTATATTGCTGGAACATTGCTCTTTTGGTGGCTATTTTTTATTGGTATTATAAACTTGATGATCGCAATCTTTTTAACAATATTAAACTTCCTGTTTTTACCGTTGCTGTATTACATTGTTATTTACTTTAGAGAATCAAAGCACCAAAAGATTGTAATTAAAATTGCATTGGTTGGAGGTGGTGGATTCTGTTTCGGTGGAATTGCATGGTTCATTATTGGCTATGTACTTATTCAAGCGCCTTGGGCACCCTTGCATGTTTTAACTCCAGTGCTAAGAGGGAGAATTTTTCTTCTACTTCTACCAACCTTATGTGTAATTGCGGCATATATAATGTATAGAATAGGTAAAAAAAGAAACTGGAGACCATCGTCCTATTTAATGGATTGAGAATTAAAAATATAAATCCCAACCTTTTTCTACCATTTCATTTAAAAGATTTTCAATAATATTCGCTACCTTTTCTGGATTCATACCAGATTTTAAAAATCCCACTTTATATTCTTTCATTCAATCACCAAGACTTTTTTAATTTTGAAATATAGATTTATATTTCTCAAACTCAAATATATTCACATTAACTTTAATTCAAAATTTTAAAGGCCTAAAAAAATGACAGAACCTAAATGGTATGTAGATGATAACAAACCGTGGTTTAAAAAATATCAAGAAGGTGTTCCTAAACATCCTCTATTTCCAGTAATAAGTCTAGGTGATTGGTTTGATCAAAAAACCGAAGAATTTGCTACGAACAAATGCATGTGGTTTTCAAAAACATTTATGAATTATAGAGTGTTACGTAAATATACGGATTCTCTGGCTACATCATTATATCGAATGAGTGTAAAAAAGGGAGACGTTGTTGCAATTCTACTACCTAATAGTTTTCAATTTACGATATCTTATTTTGCTATTGTTAAACTGGGTGCAATAGTAATCCCAATAAATCCAACATATAAACCAATAGAAATTCTTCACGTTCTAGAGCAGGTGAAACCTAAAGGATTGATTTGTATGGACGTCATGTATGGGCTTATTAAACCCATACAAGAGAAATATAAATTTGATTTTGTAATTTCTACCTGTATTGTTGATTTAGCTGCGATTCCCCCTGCGATCAAGGAACAACTTATAGCTGACGGGACTATTCCATCGGGGGATGTTTCAGGAGCTATAAATTTCCTTGATGTTTGCCAAAAACGTGGTGAAATTGACATTCCTGAAATTAAAATTGATCCTCTAAATGATACTGCGGTTTATTTAATGACGGGAGGAACGACAGGTGTTCCCAAACCAGCTATCATTACTCATTACAATTGTGTAACTAATGCTAAGCAAAATTTTATGTGGATGCCGGATGCTGCTCATCCAATGGCATGTATCGGAATTTTACCAATGTTTCATGCATTTGGAATGACCATTGTTCAGAATGTCGTAATAGAAGGAGGAGACTATAATATTCTGTTTCCACGCCCACCAGAAGGTTTAAAAGATGTTGTTGATACAATCCTAGAAGTAGGACCTGAAAAAGGTGTTATTTTGCCAGGAGTTGAAAATCTCTTCATTGGGTTAACACGCTATTTAAAAGAAAATCCAGAACCTCGACTCCAAAATATGTTTCGATTATGTGTAAGTGGTGCTGGACCATTACATAAACCCGTGAAGGATGCTTTTGAAGCAATAAGTGGAGGTAAATTAGTCGAAGCTTATGGTTTAACTGAATGTACAACAGCGGTAAGTGCAGGACCTTTTGATGGAACAGATACTCCAGGTACAATCGGGTTACCGTTTCCAGGTGTTGAATGGGCAATATTTGACTCAGAAGATTTCGCTAAGGGTCCATTGGAAGGCTATGGTATAGATTTTACTGGAGAAATAGCAATATGCGGTCCACAAGTAATGAAAGGTTATTTGAATAGACCTAAAGCTACTGCAGAAACTTTAAGAGAATGGAAAGGGCGATTGTGGTGTTTAACGGGAGATCTTGGATACATGGATGAACATGGACAAATGGTTATTAGAGATAGAAAGAAACAAATGATCAAGTATAAGGGATATTCCGTTTTTCCAAAAGAAGTAGAAGAATTATTAGGGTCTCACCCTGATGTAATGGAAGTCGCCGTGGCTGGTCTCCCAGACTTAGAAACTGGAGAAATGGTGAAGGCTTGGGTACAATTGAAGGAAAATTCTAGCGTTACCTCAGAAAATTTACTTGCTTGGTGTAAAGAAAACATAACTCATTATAAATGCCCTAAGTATTTGGAGATAGTTGAGGAAATTCCAAAATCGATGGTTGGAAAAGTGCAAAGAAGAGAGTTGCAAATCAACGATCCAATTTGGAAAGAAAAATATGGAGATTCACAATAATTAGATATTATTTTTTTTTACTTTTTTAATGATTAATTGAGTGAGAAGTCTATTTATTATTCTTTGGCATCTTAATAGATCAATATATCTAATTTGCAATGTTAAAAAGATAGAATTGATTAAAACTATAATTTTATTTTCTTACTTGTTCTTTTTCATTTTTTTTATCATTTGGTCAATCAATTGATTAAATGCAGTTTCGATTTTTTCCCCGGTTTTGGCAGAGGTGTCAAGAAAGATTGCTTTTTGAACTTTTATATAATTAAAAATCTCATTTCTATCTATAATTTCCCCTATTTGAGGAATTAAATCAGATTTATTCCCAATTAATATATAAGGAACATCGTTCGCCATTTGTTTACGAAAATCCTTAAGCCATTTATCAATTTCTATAAAAGTATATTCTCTTGATAAATCAAATACCAATATTGCTCCATTTGCACCCGCATAAAAACTGCGTTGCAAAAATTCAAATCGTTCTTGTCCTCCAATATCCCAAATTGTGAGTTTAGCAATTTGTCCTGATTCTAATACTACTGTTTTAGCAAGAAAATCTACTCCCATAGTAAACTGATACTTCATGGAAAAAGTATCATTAACAAAGCGATTAATTATACTGGTTTTACCGACTGCAGAAGGACCTATAACAATTACTTTGAAGTTGTACATAACTTCTTTCATTTAAAACTACCTTGAAAGGTTAAATTAAGTACATATGTTATAATACTAATCTTTAATATAGTTATTTTTTCACCAAACTAATTAAAAATCTTTCTTCTCACTCATTCTTACAGAAATTTTTCCAAAATTAATGATTGGAAAAGTAAAAAAAAGACTAATTCAAATAAACAAACCGATCTGGAAAGAGTGATACGTTGAAAATTATTATTAATTATTAAAAAAAAATGGAGTAAATGTGAATTTATAGTTTTTTTAAAGAAATCCATTCAATTAGATTTCTTTTGCTTTCCTTAGTTTGATAATCTTGAGAATAGCTTCAAATTCTAATCTCTTATTAAATTTTATTAGTTTATATTACATTGTAAACTTATAAATCTAATGGCAGAAAGAGAGAAAAGTATTCTTTATTCCAACAATTGAATAATATTACTGAAAAACAGTGATATATAAAATCATTTTATTTAATTCTAAAATAAAACTATTCCAACTTGCTTCCACATTGGTGGCAGAAGTTTGCATTTTTTTGTCTCTGTGTTCCGCAAAATTGACAATAGAGAGCTTTCGATTCTACAGGCTCTAAAAGTTTGATATCTTCTACTAATAAAGTGTGAGCTTCATTTCTATCAGAACCCCTCACAATATTCGAGTTTACTCTTGGATGTTGTTTATGCTGATCTAGATCATTTTTCTTTTTTACTGTTTTATAATGTTTAGCTCCCATTGAAGAATAATCTACAGAGAGTAATGTTGTAATAACACAGAATATCACTGGCAAAAACCACATTAATGAAAAAGGGACCTTACAGATAAATAATAATCCGTAAACCAGAATTAATAAAAATGGTAATAAACATCCCGATTCTGAAAAATTATTAGACATTTTATCAATTAGTTTGTATATTTAAGATATAAATATTATAATCTTATTTATATAGATATGGATACTACACTCTCAAATTAATAAAAATTGTTGGATGCCTGATAAAAAACATCCAATGGCACATGTTGGTATTTTTCCAATGTTCCACGCATTTTGCATGGTAAGTGATCAAAATGTTGTTATTGAAGGAGAATATTACGATAATCTTTTTCCAAAACCCCCTTCATCAATGAAAGAAGCAGTAGATACAATTCTAGAAGTCGGTCCGGAAGGTGGCGTAATTGTACCCAGAGTTGAAAATTTATTCATCGGATTAACCCGTTATTTAAAAAACATTCCCGAACCAAGGCTTAAAAATTTGTTTCAATTATGCGTAAGTGGAGCAGGAGCTCTTCATAAACCAGTTAAAAATAAATGCGAAGCAGTAAGATGGGGTAAGCTTGTTGAAGCTTACGGTTTAACTGAATGCCCAACAGCAATCAGTGCAGAACCTTTTAATTTAAAAGTTGAGCTTGGTAAAATCGGATTACCCTAAAGGTATCTAAGATACCGAACCTAAATTTATTTTAGACTAAATGCCATATCCATTCTTTATATTATTTTTTTTATTAACACCTTATTAAATTTTCACTTTTTCTTCTTAAAATAGCTCCAAATCGACAAAAATCATCGAATTAACTGAAAATCTTCATATTATTGTGGTGAAATTTGATACTATTTTATCGAATCGTTCAAAGAAAAATCATTTATTCTAAACAAACCACTAATATGTATTTATTGTAATAAACTTTAAATAGCTTTTTGTATAATAATTAAGATAATGTTCAGATGGGAAACCATTCCCGCTACAAATTTTAAAATGGAAAAAATACTGATTATCTAAAAAAGTCAGAAGTGTGATGAAGATACTTTGTATTTAATTAATATCTCTATGTAAAGTTAAAAAGTGGTAAAAAAATTAAGCCAGAGGTTGTTTAAATTTTTACGATCTTACGAAATTTAGCAGCAGAAAAAGATTTTATAACAAAAGGTTATGAATCAGAATTTAATTCTTTTTATCAAACAAGGACTATAGGGATATTATCAAGAACAGCCCGAAAAAATGTTGGTTTAAGGTTTTCTAAAACAGAAGTAGGAGATTTGAAATAATTATTTAATTTAATGGGAAAAGAACATATCAAATAGGATTCTTAAAATTTAATGAAGTGAATATGTTATGAGATGGGAAAATTATACTTCTTTACCTGAAAAATTTAGGAATCAGAGAGTGTTTGACGGATGTGGAATATCGGGTTTCATAAATATTGATGGAAGCAGAGTCTCGGGCAAAAAAGTAATTGAGATGTTATGTATTTTAAGGGAAAGGGAAAATGGACTTGGTGCAGGGTATGCTGCTTATGGTATCTATTCTAAATATAAAGATTATTATGCTTTTCATTTTCTTCTTGATGATGAGATAGCAAAAACACAAGTTTTAGAATATCTTGAAAAGAAAGGTAATATTATTCAATCTGAACCGATTCCGACCAAAAAACCCGTCAATATTGACAATCTCCCAATAATTTGGAGAGTATTTTTCGAACTTGGAAGTATTAATAATCCAAATAATGATGAAAAAATAGTAAAAATTGTAATGGATATTAATACGAACATTAAAAATGCGTTTGTTATGTCATCGGGGAAGGACATGGGTGTATTTAAAGGGAATGGATGGTCAAACGAAATTGCAGATTTTTATAAAATTTCAGAGTATAAAGCTTATATGTGGTTAGCACACTCGAGGTTTCCAACAAACACACCTGGTTGGTGGGCTGGTGCTCACCCTTTTAATTTATTAAATTGTTCAGTAGTTCATAATGGAGAAATAACTTCTTATGGAACTAATAGAAGGTATTTAGAATCTTTTGGATATAAATGCACATTATCTACTGATACAGAAGTCATCGCATACTTAATTGATCTATTATGCCGTAAACATAATATTCCAATGTCTATCGCTACCATTGCATTAGCACCACCATTATTTGAAGAGATTGAAAAATTAGATAAAAAATCTCAAATATTATTCAAAAGTATAAGAGCGACTTATAGGAGTGCAATGTTAAATGGCCCATTTTCAATTGTAGTTGGGTATTCAAACCCAGTTCCAACAATGATTGGATTATCTGATAGAAAAAAATTGCGTCCATTAGTGGTAGGAATTTCTGAGGATGAGAATACTATTTATATGAGTAGTGAAGAATCATCCTTTAGAAGATTGATGATAAACGACCATGATTTCAATTTTAAAGATATTTGGCATCCGAGAAGTGGTAATGCTGTTATCGCAGAACTTGGGAATGGATTAATAAAAAATGGACTTGAGATAACGGTAAAAAAGAATAATTTATTACAAGAAGAGGCTTGTTAAAGTGGCGCTAACGCATGAAATTATTTCACATTTTCAAGTTAATGTCAATCGAGAAGACTGTAAGAAATGTAAAAGCTGTATTAAAAATTGTTCTTTTGGTGTTTTTTCCTTTAACGGAAAACAAATTGTTGCTGAACATCACAAATGTGTAGCTTGTCAGAGGTGTGTTATAATGTGCCCTGGGAAGGCAATCCATATTTCTCAGAGTGAATCATGTTTACCTCCTCATGGTAATTATACGGAAAAAATCCGTAATATCATTTGGGCCCAGTCTGGTACTGGGGGAGTTTTAATTTCCGCAACTGGAAATGATAGACCAATTAGATCGATATTTGATGACTTGCTCCTTGACTCTTGTCAAGTAACTAATCCCAGCATTGATCCGATCCGTGAAATTATTGAAACTAAGATATTTTTTGGACGAAAACCAAAGAAACTTGATTTTACCACAGCATCCAATGACGTGAATGAAGTATCATTAAAAACAAACAATTCAGTCAATTTTGAGATAGAGATGCCAATTATGATTGGGCATATGAGTTTAGGTTCGATTAGTTATAATGCATGTCAAGCAATCTATCAAGCTGCAAAAGAATTAAACATTGTAGCAGGTTCGGGAGAAGGTGGATTACATCCTGATTTCTATGAATATGCACCAAACATCATTACTGAAGTTGCTTCAGGACGATTTGGCGTTGATCTTAATTATTTAAACAATGCAGTAGCTATAGAGATAAAAATTGGACAAGGAGCAAAACCCGGGCATGGTGGGCATTTACCAGGAGAAAAGGTTAGCAGTTTGATCTCCCAAACAAGAATGATTCCTGAAGGAAGTGATGCATTATCTCCTTATCCGCATCACGATATCTATTCAATTGAAGATCTGGCTCAATTAATTGCAGCATTAAAAGAGGCTACAAGATATAAAATACCTGTTGGCGTAAAAATTGCAGCAGTTCATAACTCAGCTCCAATTGCAGTAGGTATAGTGAGAAGTGGAGCAGATTTCCTAACTCTCGATGGATTCAGAGGTGGAACTGGTGCTGCCCCAAGAATTATAAGAGATCATGCTGGTATTCCTATTGAGCTAGCTATTGCAGCTGTGGATAAAAGTCTTAGAGAAGAAAATCTAAGAGAACAAATAACTTTAATTGCTGGTGGATCAATTCGATATTCTGCAGATTTAATAAAAGTTATTGCATTAGGCGCCGATGTTGCGATGTGCTGTATGCCTGTCTTAATTGCAATGGGATGTAGAGTTTGTCAGCAATGTTTTAGAGGGCTTTGTCCATGGGGAATAGCTACTCAAGATGAAATTCTAGTAAAAAGATTAGATATTACTATTGCAAAAAATAGAATAATAAATTTATTTCATTCATGGAATGAAGAATTAAAAGATGTTTTAGGAGCGATGGGAATTGATTCTGTTGAATCTCTCCGATCAAATAGAGACCGCTTAAGATACATAGGTCCAAATCCACGAATAGCGGAAATCCTAGAAGTAAAACATGCAGGTGAATAAAAGAATGATTGTAAATGAAACTAAGGAAAAAATTTTTGAGATTGGATTGGAGGAGATAATAGAGATAAATGCCGCTCCCAATGGGAAATCAATTGATTCTAGAGAATTAAATTTTATGATCCATGAAGCAGTAAACGCTAATTATAAATCTATTATATTGAATAATGTTTGTGGTCAAAGATTTATAGGTGCTGCTCTAAAAGGTGACATAGAAATTATAATTAATGGCATTCCCGGAAATGATTTGGGAATTTTTATGGATGGTCCGAAAGTCATAGTTAATGGAAATTGCGAGGATCAATCTGGAAACACGATGAATCATGGAACAATAATTATTAATGGTGATGGTGGAGATGTAATAGGATTATCTTCAAGAGGGGGAAAAATCTTTATCAAAGGTGATGTTGGTTATAGAGTTGGTATTCATATGAAAGAATATGAGGATAAGTTTCCCTTGCTAATTATTGGGGGAACAATCAATGATTTTTTAGGGGAGTATATGGCAGGAGGACTTATCATCGTTCTCGGATTAAAGTATGAAAACGGAAACTTTCAGGAAAGCGACCAACCAATATGTGGAAATGAATTGGGGGCGGGTATTCATGGGGGGAAAATATTTCTTCGAACGGACTTATCTCTCGAAGACAAATTAGGAATTGGTGCTAATGTATTTGATATTACGGAGGAAGAGATCGCAGAAATCTCCCCATTCATAGACGAATTTTGCAAGATTTTTGGCATTCCGAGTGATATCATCTGGAAAAAGCCATTCCAGACGATCAAACCCATTTCCAAGCGACCATTTGGTGGAAATTATTGTAGTCAAATTATTTGATTTTTTTATAGTTAAAAATTAAAAATACTGGATGAAATCGTATACTTCTAGAATAACTCTATACAAAATTTTCACTTTTTCATCGCAAAAATCATTTATTTTCTAACTTCATTAATAATTATGCTGAAATTTAAACGCTTCTAACTTATTCTGGTTTCATAAAATTGTATTTCTTACCTAATTTTTTAAATATCTCAGTTTCCCCTCCTTCTTGAATAATTTTTAATGTTGTTTTTATATCCAATATTTTGTTAAAACAGAAAGTTTAATTGCGTGGAATAAAGAGAATATAACCCATTATAAATATCCTAAGCAGATGGAATTTGTTGGATAAAATTTAAATGGAAATCAACTTAGTTGTTTTTTATGAGTGATCGAGGAGAAAACAATTTCGTTAAATTTCCTAAATTTGCAGCTAAATTGTACGATTCAATGATGAAAAAAGATGCAATGAGATTTCAGCGTGTTCAAATTGCAGAAGAATTAACGCAATATATTAATGATGGGAGATTACTTGACGTTGGTACGGGACATGGAAGGTTATTAG